>Ga0209947_1000668_pt1 | contig 21143 bp, 18 predicted proteins | sample SalPonR2_B_D2_MG_FD_185706 | JGI IMG/M metagenome (GOLD analysis project Ga0209947, IMG submission 185706) | Salt pond soil microbial communities from South San Francisco under conditions of wetland restoration - Salt Pond MetaG R2_B_D2_MG... ...
AATTTATATATATGCATTTTTTCATTTTAAAATAAAAAAATGACTCTTTAAGAGTCATAAATGGCGGGAACGTGTGGGAATCGAACCCACCAAAGGCCGGTCTGCCGACCTCCCACCGGATTTGAAGTCCGGGGTATCCACCATGGACACAGCCGCTCCCATATTTAATTTTCCAAGAACTATTATACTATATAAAAGTTGCTTTGTAAATTAATTAGCTAAAGTTCTTTCTTCTCCGATTCTTTTTGTTATATTATTTTGATCAAAGTATTCTAATAAAGCCAAAGTATACTTTCTACTGCTGTTTAATTTATCTCTAAATTCTGCTAAAGTTATTGTTTCTTTTTGTTCTAAATGGTTTATCAATAAATCTTTTGCTTTTTTAACAGCAGAGGTTAAAAAGTATAAATCCTCTTTTATATAGACTATTTCTCTATTGTCAACTAAATATTCAAATACTTCTTCTTTTTTTGAACCTTTTTCAATAATTTCCTCCACATTAGGTGGCATAAAAAGCTCCTTTTTAAATTCACTTATTATTTCTTCTTTTAACTCTTTTTCCTTTTTATTTAAGACTACCTCATAATCATATTTTTTCACATATGATCCTTTAACCTTAATTTTTTCTTTATCAATCAAATCATTTAAAAACTGATTATACTCTTTATTATCAAACTCTAAAGAAAGCCTTGTTCTTAATTCTTCTTTTGATAAACCAGCTTTTAATCTGTTTTCATTATGAAATTTATCAATAATTTCTAATAGTTCTTTTTCTAACTTCTGATAATTATTAATATGAATCCAGGTTTTTTCATTACCTCTTGCAAAATATTCAACTTTATTTTCATCATTTAGTTCTTGCAATATTTCTTTAATTTTTTCTTTTCTTATACTGGTCTTTTTAATTAAATATTCATAAGTAACGGTTTCATCTTTAAATAATTCACAAATATACTCTACCCGCTCTTTATCATCTAAACTCTCTTTTTTCTTTAATTCTTCTATTTCATCTTCTTTAAATCTTTTTCTAAGATGAGGATGAGTATCTATAATATTGCCGCCCCCAATTGTTGTCATCGGAGAATATCTTCTAATCACATAATTTTCATTATATCGGGCTACAACTTCTTCTTCTAATCTATATTGAACTAATCCACTTTCTCCGGGTAATAACTCTTCTTTATTTAATAAATATAAGCGGCCTATAACTTCTTTTGCCCCAATATGAAACCTTATCCTATCTCCATGTTCAACAACTAGAGGAGCGTTTTTTAATACAGTTAAACGACCATCTAAAAATTTTGTATTCATTAAACTATTAGGAGTAGCTAATACATTTCCCCGTTCAATTTCATCTTTATAAACACCAGTTAGATTTATTCCAACCCTTTGGCCAGGATAAGCACTATCAGCATTCTTATTATGTACCTCAAGGCTTCTTACTCTAACTTCTTTTTGAGTAGGATAGATTAACAATTTATCATCAACATTAATTTTACCACTTACTAAAGTTCCTGTAACAATTGTTCCATGACCTTTTATTGTAAATACTCTATCAACAGGATAATATATATTACCAGTTATTTCTTTAGACTCCATGTTATCAATTATTTCAATTAATTTATTTTTTAAGGTATTTAAACCTTTCCCTTCAGTAGCAGAAACCGGAATAATTGGGGAATCACTTAAAAAAGTCTCTGACAATTTTTCTTTTATTTCTTCAACCATAAGTTCTACCCACTCATCTTCAACCATATCGGATTTAGTTACAACTATTAACCCTTTTTCCACATTTAATAAACTTAAGATGTCTAAATGTTCTCTGGTCTGAGGCATAACTCCTTCATCAGCAGCTATAACTAAAAGCGCTATATCAACCCCACCTGCTCCGGCCAACATATTTTTAATGAATTTTTCATGACCAGGTACATCTACAATACCTAAAGTGTAATCTTCATTTAATTTTAAGTCTGTAAAACCCAAATCAATAGAAATACCTCTTTTTTTCTCTTCGGATAATCTATCTGTATCTGTCCCACTTAATGCTTTAATCAATGTTGTTTTACCGTGATCTATATGACCGGCTGTTCCAATAATAAAGTTTTTTTGGGACATAGAAATTTCCTCCTGGTTTAAATTATTTTCTTAAAAGCTTCAACAATCTGGTCTATTTCATCCTTTTTTATAGTTCGCAAATCAAATAACATATAATCATCATGTAATCTTGTAAATATTGGAGGATTATTCATCCTCAAATTATAGGATAAATCATTTAATTCAAATCCTTTAACCTGAACCTTTATAACATAAGTAGGTATTTCTTGTACAGGAAAAGCACCACCACCTGTTTTTGAAGAACTTTTCTCAATCTCAGTAAATATTTTATCATTACCAATATTATCTAAATGATCTTTTAATATTGATGCTTTTTCTTTGATAACTTTTATATCCTCACTTATCATTTTTAGAGTTGGTAATTTTTTTCGGTCTTCTTCTTTTAAGTATGCTTTTAAAGTGGCTTCCAATGAGGCTAAAGTAAATTTATCAACCCTTAAAGCCCTTGTAAGCGGGTTTTTCTTAAGCTTTGATATAAAATCCTTTTTACCTACTATTATACCGGCTTGTGGACCGCCTAAGAGCTTATCACCACTAAATGAAACTAAGTCAGCACCCCGAGTAATTTTATCAGCAACTGTAGGTTCATTTTTTAGACCTAAATCAGATAAATCTCTTATAATACCACTACCTAAATCTTCAACAACAGGTAGGTTATATTTATCTCCTAATTCAACTAACTCCTTTAATTTAACTTCTTTAGTAAAACCCATTACTTTGTAATTGCTAGTATGAACTTTTAAAAGCATACCAGTGTTTTCATTAATCTTCTGCTCATAATCTTTTTGGTATACTTTATTGGTAGCCCCAACTTCAACTAATTTGGCACCACTTTTTTCCATAACTTCTGGTATTCTAAATGAACCACCGACTTCAACCATTTCTCCTCTTGCTAATATTACTTCCTTATCTTTAGCAAAAGTATCTAAAATTAAAAGAACGGCAGCTGCATTATTATTAACAACCAAACCATCTTCTGCTTTAGTTAATTCAATTAAAAATTCTCGAACATTATTATAGCGTGAACCTCTTTGACCCGATTTCTTATCTATTTCTAATGTAGAATAATTTTTTGCCACATTTACTAATGAATGAATAGCTTCTTCAGATAATAATGATCTACCCAAATTAGTATGAACTATTGTTCCAGTTGCATTTATCACATTTTCTAAGTTTGGAGCTAAATAATTTTGAATATATTCTTCAATATCTTCAAATATAAAATCAATACTTAAATTCAAATCCATTTCTTTTAAAGCTTGTTTTTCAGTTTTGGCAATGATATTTCTTTTTTGATCCAAAACTTCTCTAACAGCTTTTAAGACCAGATTGTGATTATATTTTTTTATTAATTTTTTACCCCTCTTACTTTCTAATAAGTCATTAACCGCCGGTATCTGACGAAAAAGTTCATTTTTCATTTTTATCCCTCTTTTTTGGCAATTATCTCAATCACATTTAAAGCTTCATTAACTTCTTTTAAGGTATTAAAATAGCTAAAACTAAATCTGACCATGCCTTTTTGATCAGTATTCATATATTTATGGAGCAGTGGAGCACAATGTAGGCCACCCCTTACAGATATATTATAATCATTTTGTAGTAAATGAGCAAATCTATTTGCACTTAAATCCATTAAATTTATACTTACTACACCTACTTTTTTATCTAAATTAGTAGATCCATAAATAAGTACCCCTTTAATATTTTTAAGCCCATCAATAAATTTATCCACTAGTTTTAATTCATGTTTATAGATATTAGTCCGGCCAGTTTTATTAATGAAATCTATGCCTGCTCCCAATCCGATGATACCCAAGGTATTTAAAGTACCACTTTCATATTTATCTGGCATAATTTTAGGTTGATAAGTGTTTAAAGAATTACTACCGGTTCCACCTTCCATTAGAGTATCTAGATCTATTTCAGGTTTTAAGTATAGACCCCCAATACCAGGAGGGCCAAAAAGAGATTTATGGCCAGGTACTGAAAACATATCAATACCCAATTCATCTATATTGATATCTAATATTCCGGCTGTTTGAGCAGCATCAATTAAAATTTTTATATCGTTTTCTTTGGCAAAACTGGTAATTTTTGAAATGTTATTAATAGTACCCATGACATTAGAAGCATGGGAAAGGATTATAAGAGAAGTATTCTCTTTAACAGCTTTTTTTAAATCAGTTAATTCAACAAAACCATTATTTTTATCAAAATTAATATAAGAAACAGTAATCCTACCCTCTTTTTGCAGCTTATTAAGAGGGCGAATTACTGAATTATGTTCTAACTTAGTAGAGACAACATGATCTCCTTTTTTTAGAAAACCCTTAATTGCTAAATTAAGAGACTCTGTGGCACCAGATGTAAAAATGAAACGAGAAGAATCTTTAATACTGAAAAATTGGGCAATCTTCTCCCTTGTATTAAAGATTCTTCTATTTATATTCATTGTTTTTACACCTTGCGACCTACCTGGGTTGACGCCTTCACTTCTAAAAAAACTATCAACCTCTTTATATACCTCTTCAGGTTTGGGATAGGTAGTCGCTGCATTGTTAAAATAGATCATTTTTAGTGTATAAAGCCTTCTTCCTTTAGAATTTCTCTGGCTTTTTCTTCATCTTCCTCAGCAACTAATACAACTGGACCAGTACAACCCATACCAGTTTCTGCGTAAATATCGGCTTTCCAAAGTGTTTGCTGAGCAGTCTCAATTTCTAAAATATCAATACCGGCAATTTCTTCACCAGTTACTTTTTTCTCCGGCATTTCTACTTCTTCCACTTCTTTTGTTTCAGTCTTACTTTTTAATTCTTCGATTATATCCGCAAGTCCTGCTTTATTTGCCTTTTTCATTTCTTCTTTAGTTATCTTAAGTAGGTTACCTCTGCTTACTTCTGCCATGTATTTAATAGCATTAGCGATTACAGGGGCACCAGAAGCTCTGGAAATAATGCCAACTAATTGATCATATTCAGCACTTACACCAGGGCCATATCCAAAACCAGATGCTTCATACTTTCCACCTGTAGTATAGGCAGAAAATACTTTCATTAACATATTGCCGGTTAAAGTATCGGTAACCATTACATCAGGTACACCCATCAATAGGTCATTACCGCGCATTACTACTCCGCCATCAGACCTAACTGAAGTAGCAAATTGAATATCATAACCATTATCCTTTAATTCTCTTAAATTATTTTCAACTAATCTAGCACCATCTACATTTAAAATACCTACTTTAGGTTCTTCAATACCTAAAGATTTGGCAGTAGCAATACCATATACAGCATTTTTTAACATAGAAGCTACCCGGTCTGTATCACTAGTACCAGTTGTGGTAGCAATTAACATCTCTTTTCCTCTACCAGGAGTAATAACTCTACCTACAGTTGATACTCCGAAAGGAAAATTATAGTGTAAAGTTACAGAAGCATCAATTTCTCCTGTGTCTAGCTTATTGTCCATCTCTTCATGGGCATCAGCTAGACAGGAACATTTATTACCATCACAACCGATGGTTTCAACTTCTATATCACTATTATTTTTCTCTGCCATCTCAGCAGCCTTTTGTAACTCTTCAGGACCATGTTCACTGTCAAGTAAAGTAAGTCCTATCTTCTTTTTTTCACCAAACTGTCCGGATTCAATTGCATCTGCCAATTCATTAAAAATTCCAGCCACTTTTTCTTTTGTTTTATCTGCCATATCATTCACCTCAATTAGACTCGACAGTCATATTTTCAGCCATTTTGCGCATGGCATCAGCAATCATGCTCTTAATTTCTTCATCACTTACGGCTGATTTTTCTTCGGTTTCTCCTTGATTTCTTTCCATTACAAAAGAAACACCGTCAAACAGGTTGGTCATCCTGCCCAAGAAAAGACTACCCTTACCAATAATCATAGCATTTTCAATTTCTCCCTCTTCAATCATTTTCACGGCAGGACCAACAAAAGGAACTCCAGACGGAATATGTCCCTGAGTAGGAGCAAAACCGGGCATACCGTGCTCTTCAACAAAATTCATAAGTTCTTTTCTTTCTAGGTCGCCTCTTTTAACTCCTAAGGCAGCAATCATCTTGTAATTAGATTCAGGTACATTACCGGCACCAGCTGGTTTTGTAATTTCAGGATTCTGCATTTCTACAGAATATTTATCTATATCTTTGATACTAATATCATTATCATCTAAAGGATCAGTAACTAAAGAACTAATAACTGCCTGTGGTGAAGAACCAGTTCCTACTTTGTGACGCCCTACAATATCAGTTCTCAGTATAGGATTTTCTCCATCATTTTTAGAAATTAATATTGCAAATCCACCAAGACCATCTTCTAAAATAGGCATTTCTTTTTTAACATGGTCTTTACCATTCATACCTAACTTAGCTACAGAACCACCTGCAACAACAGCTACATTATCATATACACCTGATTTTACTAAAGCAGCTGCATTTACCATTGCATGAGCAGGTGCAGCACAGAAACTCCTTACATCAGAACCGGTTGCATTAGTTGCTCCAGCCATTTCACCAATAGCTTTAGCAAAGTTGCCGCCACCACGTTGGTTAATATCTCCACAAGCTTCTTCAGAACATTCTAAAATATAGTCTACTTCAGAAAGATCGATATCATTTCTATATTCTAAGTTTTTCATTGCTAAAACTGCAGAAGCTTTACCAATTAGATTTTCATAAATTACATGGGCATTTAAGTTAATATCAGTCTCATGAGCACTTTTTACACAGCCCACCAATTCACCATCTAAATAAAATGGTTCAGCGTGTGCTTCAACTAATTTTTCTACAGCTGAAAGCTCTTCACCCTCACCTAAGTCAATATCCATATCTTTCAAGATAGGATGTTCATCAACTAATTTTTGTCCTTTTGTAGAAAACTCTTTTGTTAGTTTCACTAGGTCAAAAACATCTACATGTTTAACTAAAGGAATGAAAACTTCTTCTGACATAATTTCGCCAAAATCGCCTTCTTCTTTAGCTTCTAATAAATTATCACTTTCATACCAGGGAGTTTCAATATCTTCTAGATCGTTAGGTAAAATATTTCCTATGTAAGCCTGGTTAGGTGCATAACCTACAAACTCATCAAAACTACGTAAATGATCATCCATTTTACTTAAATATTCATCATTTGGGTTTTTGGCACGGGTAGTAGTTTGTGTTGAACCACCCTGTTTTAAAATATTTGGTGTATGAACAAGTATATAACTTGATCCTTTTATTACTGGAAAACTCAATGTTTCCACCTCCATAATTTTTTCGTAAATAAACTCTTCCCCTTACGGAGAAGAGCTCACTATTAATCTTTTTATTTATAGTCTAGCTTCAATTGCATCTTTGATATCTTCTACTTCTAATTCGTCTCCACTTAAGTGTTCTACTTTTTCTCCATCTTCATATAATACGATTGAAGGAAGCCCCAATACTTTTTGACCAATTGCTAAACGTCTATTACCTTTAATATTTAATTTAGCAAATTTAATTTGGTCACCATATTCTTCGGCTAATTCTTCCACATCTGGCATAAGATCTAAACAAAGATCACAGTTTGGACTCCAAAAGTCAACTAAAACAACTCCCTCAGCATTAAGTACTTCATCTTCAAAGTTTTCTTTTCCTAGTTCTAACATAATTATTTACCTCCTTATAGTTTTATAAAATTTCTTGAACCTCTTCTGCGGTAGGTTCTACTAATTTCTCTTTAACCTCACCATCTTCAATCTTTACAACGGTTGGAATCTCATCAATATCATAACGATTTGAAATTAACCTATTTTTATAAGTGTCAATCTTAACAAACCTACAGTCTTTTTTATCTAAGTCCATGCCTTCTATCTCACTCATCATATCCATACTATCTTGATGAGTTACACTCCAAAAACCAACAAGTACGGGTACATCTGACTCTACCACATTATTTTGCCAGTATTCTTCTTCTTCGATATAGCCCTGGGCCATAACAGCAGCAGTAGCCCCGTCTCCGGCCGCAGTTATTACCTGTCTTACTACCTTATTTCTTACATCTCCTATCCCATAAACACCGGGTTGGTTGGTCTCCATTTCATCATTGGTTTTTATATAGCCGTGTTCAGTAAGTTCTACAGTACCTTCTAAAAAATCTGTATTAGGTACACGGCCTACAAAGAAAAATACTCCGTGACAATCAAGTTCTGATTTTTCTCCGGTCTTAATATTTTTAAGTACAACACCCTCGACCATCTCTTCACCTTTTATCTCTTCTACAACTGAGTTCCAAACAAAGTCGATCTTATCATTCTCCATAGCCTTTTCCTGTAATATCTTCTCGGCATCCATTACACCTTCATCATGGATAACTACCATAGTTAGTTTGTTTACGAATTTGGTTAAATAAATAGATTCTTCTACAGCAGAGTTACCATTACCAATAACTACTACATCAAGGTCTTCAAAGATATCAGCATCACAGGTTGCACAATATGATACTCCTCTACCTTTTAATTCTTCTTCACCTTTGATGCCTAGCTTTCTAGGCTCTGCTCCCATTGCTAAAACTACACTTTTTGCTTTATACTCTTCACCCTTTTTGGTTGTAATAACTTTTTCAAAACCATTTACTTTTATATCAGTTACTTCACCTCTTTTAAACTCTGTATCAAACTTTTCAGCATGCTTTTTGAAGTTATCCATAAGTTCATCAGCTGTAGTTTCAGGAACACCGGGATAGTTCTCCATATCGTGATAGGTTGCTGGTTGTCCTCCTGTCTTTCTCTTTGCTTCTAAGACTAATGTATCGAGGCGGGAACGGGAACCATAAATAGCTGCTGACATTCCTGCTGGGCCGCCTCCGACAATTATTAGATCATATGTATTACTCACTTGTATTTCCCCCTTATTGAAATTATTTACAATTAATATATATATACGAATATAATTTACACTTAAAAACACCTAATAAAAATCTTTTTATAAAATTTATAATTATATTTACTCCTTTTTGTTTTTTATAACTGTTTTAGCATAATCCAAATCTAATATTTTATAATCCCTCAATTCTTTTGCACTCCATTTAGATTTTACATTGTCTTTTGATAATCTGTTTAAATATCTAATAGATTTATCCATGATTTGCAAATCTTCTTTTGAAATGCTGTTACCTTTTTTTAAAATCACAGTTTTAAACGGAATTATATTGGGAGGAATATTACCTGTAAGTGGATGGCTGACTAATATGTTTCTTTGGGTTATTAACTTTCTAGCTCTTTTATATACATCTAATACAGTTCCTTTAATAAATATTATATTTTTAGCATCAATTTTTTCTTTTATTAATGGATTATTAGTAACATAAATATAGTTCAATTTTATCCTCCCCTTACTTTAAACTCTATATATAGACAAATAGAGGGGAATTATCCCCCCTAATAATCTACCTTAGTTATATTTAGAATATTTTTCTCTATATTTTTTGGTTTCACCTATAATATCTTCAACCTCAAGAACCATTTCCATCATACTTATCTGTTCCTCATAAACTTCATCATCAATCTCATTCTTTACTTCAGGTTCTAAAACATGATAACACGCGAGCCCTAACTGGACTCCTGCCAATGGACCTGCAAATGTAGGATCTCCATTACTTACTGTTTCACAAGTAAGTCCGGAAGCTTCTGCTTCTGCTCCACCAATTATAACTAATATATTGGCTGGATCATACTTTTCTGCTAATTCTTTTATTCTAGATTGATTCTCTAGGTCCATAGCTCCTGCGCTTGTTCAGACAAAACATTCGGTACTCATAAATACAACTTCATCTGCTTTAGTTGTTTCAATACAATCTTTAATGGCAGGACCGGGTATACCATCTCGATCCCCTAAAATGATAACCTTTTTTCCTTCAAACATTTTGTTAACCTCCTTATTTAAACTCTAACACCTTTAAATAAAGTCTGCCCATTAATATCTGTCTCAAGTGCTTCTAATGCTTTTTTAATCAGATTTTTACGCAGAATATATTCTTCTTCTTTAGATAATTCAGGATTGCCAGTCGGATGAGGTATTGCTACTGCTGGTACAATTCTATTAGCTCCTACAGTCTCAGAAATATTTGTTATAGCACAAATATGGACAGCAGGAATGCCTGCTTTTTCAATATACTTAACCATCGTTGCTCCGCAACGTGTGTCAGTACCTCAGGTGGAAGTTAAAATAACTCCATCCACTCCATCATTTAATAATCTTTCTGCAATATCTTCACCAAATTTTCTAGCATTTGAAACCGCGGTAGTATTTCCTACTGTTACAAAATATTCATTATATAATTTATTAAATACTTTTTCCGACTCTAATTCTTTTAATACATCTAGAGGTAATATCCGGTCTGGATCTTCGTTTGCATATACAGGATCATAACCTCCGTGTACTGTTTGATATTCACCTTCTTTAAGATCATCAATATCTTCTATGTTATAGATTAAAAATCTATCAGCATTAGAAGCTTTTAAACTATCCGGATTACCCCAGGGGACAATACCTCCTGTAGTAATGACCGCTATTGTTGCTTCATCTAATATTATACCGGGAACTGGTTCTACATGAGTAAAGACAGGCATGGGTAGTTCAGTATCAAATTCTTCACCTTTCATCTTTTTCATGAGCATATCTACTGCTCTAACAGCTCCGGATTTATCAGAAAATATATTAACTCTTCTGCCCTGTGGTATATAACCTTCTTCTTCTGGAAAACCTATTTCTTCATCAGATAATAGACGTGGTATAAACTCAGCCATTTTTGGTAAGGCTTTTCTCATCGATGCAGCAGAATCTCCTGTTTTTAATATATATACTTCTTTTCTGTAAGGATCTACTCCAGGATTTTCTGGATACATCGCTGTTAAAGCTGGTATTTTTAACTTTTCCTGTACTGCCTGACAAATAGAACCACAAGCAATACCATATCTTCCAGCATTAAATGCTGGACCAGCCACAAATATATCAGCTTTATATTTTGATATTTCTTTTAAAATTTTATCTTTAGCTTCACTTTGATTTTCTGCGAAGTAGGAGTCACCACAAATAATAGTAGCTACTACTTCTCCTTTTCCTTCTAACATGTTTTCTAGACCACCGGCAGGACCAACAGCGCCTTCCTTGATAACAGGAGGCTGATTAGCAGCTTCTTCTCCTCCAATATTTCCAAAAAATTGATTTATATAATATATTATTTTCAAAACTAAAAATCTACCCCCTTTCTTATTTTAATTTCGTTGTAAGATTTTCAAAACCCATTTCATTTAAACAACCAATTAAACTGGCTAATTCCACACTTATGCTTCCATCATCATGTAAGCTGCCCTTAAAGCCACCAACTATTGTTTCTACTGCAGAGATATCACCGATAACTTTATCCATCGGGGGAAGTTTAACTAATTCATTACCATTACCATTAGTTACCACAGCATCTGCTTTTTGAGTTACATCCGCTAAACCTTGAGACCTACCATCTCTACCTGCATATTCATCTGTAACTAATACAGTATCAATGCCATTCTCTTCTAGCATTTCACAAGTAAGCATCAAATCAGTTTCAGGATTACCTCCCCCTTCTTCAGATATAATTGCTCCCTGTGCTCCTACCATCTTAGCTACATTGAGAGTATATTCAGCAGCATGTTTTTTTTCTGCCAACATTGTACTTTCTTTAGTTAATATTACACCAAGAAAATTTAATTCCTTTCCATGGCGACGCATAAGGTCAACCACAATAGGATTATTTTGATGGTGGAACGTAGTATGTTTGTGACATGGTGCAGCACAATTACCACTAACAATAGCACCATCAAAAATTTCTGTAGGAGTAATTAATCCTGGTAACATACCTTTCATATTTAACCCATAGACATAATTATCATGCATTAATCCCTGACATTGAATCATATTAACATATACTACTTGTGGTAAATCTGGATATAGTTTTTTAGCTTCATCGACTGGATCATATGTGAAGATCTCATCCTGATCTGAATTAACTTCTTTAGCTGCTTCACCTAGATAAGCAGCAGTTTTTAAGCCTGCTAATCTAATAGCTTTTTCATGAGTATGTTCATCAATATCATCTTTGGGCTCAATTAATGGTACAATCAAGTTCATTTTTGAAAAGCTTGCATATTTTGCTCCGGGACCACTCATATCTATTATACCCTCTTGAACATGTAATATTTTACCACAGGTGACTACTGCACAACCTTCTAAAAAATAAGTAGTTCCAGTCCCCACCGTTTCTAAATCATTTACAAAACCCGGAAACACTCCTCCTTTACCTTCTACCTTAGTTCTAGGCTGTATAATATCTTTGATTGGAATTATCCTGGTACTTTCTCCTGGCCTAGCTAATTCAATCTCAACACTTTTTATATTTGAATCTTCCATTAGATATTCTACTAATTCTTCTTTATTGATAAAAAGCGTTTTGTCTTCAATTTGAGTTTTTTCGCCAAATTGTATATCACTGATATTTACTTTTCCTAATTTTAGTTCCATAAACTTTCCTCCTTTCACTGCATAAATAATGCAATTTATGTGCCAAATTAACTCTTGAATAAATTATTTCTTATATCCTTCTTATGACAGTAATTATAGTATTTATACAAAAAATTATTTATCAAAACATATTTCCCAAAGTAATATCTTTATAATTTTTAGAAATGTTATATAATTTTTATAACTAATTTAAGATATTAAACTTCTGTTTGTTTATATTCTTTGCTTTATTGATTTTATTATATATGCTAGTAGCAATTGCAATATCTAAACAACCCATCCCAATTGGACTGATAATAATTCTTTCCTCACTATTTTCTCTGCCATTAACCTTATTATTTATAACATCACCGATTTCCCCAGCAATATCATCTACAGTTAATTTGCCTTCTTCAAAATATTGAGAATATTCACCTCTGTGAATATTTTGTTCCATATGATCTACAAATAATTTATCAGCCTTAAGTATTAAATCTTCACTTAATTCCTGATATGAACCTGCCGTAGATATTAATGCTCCAGGCTTTACCCATTTTTCTTCTACTAAAGGTTTATCAGCAGTTGTGACTGTTACAATTACATCTGATTCTCGAATCGCCTTTTCTTTAGAGCCAGGAATTTCTATTTGTATTGAGTATTTATCTTTAATTATTCTCCTAAATTTATTAATTGCATCTTCATCCAGGTCTATTATATTAATTTTTTTTATATCAAACTGTTCTAACATACAAATAGCAGTACTAATACCTTGTACCCCTGCACCAATTATTGTCAATATATCAGTCTTAGCAGCTAAAAACTTAGCTGCTACTGCTGATTGAGCCCCAGTCCTTATATCAGTTATCCAATTCCCATCTAATAAAGCACGTAATTGGCCAGTGTCTGGATTATTAATTAATATTTGTGCCATTATGTAGGGAAGTCCTTTCCCTTTATTATTTTCAAAACCACCTGCCCATTTTATTCCCAACATATCAAGTGGTTTTATATAAGAGGGCATTGAATTAATCCAATTAGGCAAACCTAATCTGTCCATATTAAGAGTTATCTTAGCTGGCATTTCAATTTCACCTTCTGAATACCATTTATAAGTTTGTTCTTCTATCTCCAATATCTCTTTGACCGTAATATTATCTTTTGCCATTTTTTGTGAAATTATCAAAGCCTCATTATCTAAATTCATTCCACATGCTCCCTCCTATTATTTCCCTTCTTGTAAGTAGTCATTTATTTCTTTTGGATTCATATTTTTAAATCCTAGCTTATCTAAAGTTATACCTTCTGACATATAATCAGATCCATTTAAAACCGAAGAAATATTAATTATAGAATCTATTATTGGTGTTTTAATATTAAATCTTTCACCTATTGAAGACATTAGTACTAATCCATATTTGATATCCTCAATAATAAATCTACTCTTCATACTTGATGGGGACAGAACATTTCTATAACATAAATTTGAATTTATCATTTCATTTATATCATCTGTTTCAGCACAGCGACCCTTATAGTAAGATTGGAAAATATCTTCAAAAGGTTCTATTTCATATCCTAAACTTCTGCCGATATTAATTTTTTCTTCATCGATTTGCTTTAGAACTTTATCTATAGAACTGGTATGGCCTTCTTTATAAAAATAAAATGCTTCCTTAGATTCAACACGGCCCGCATTTAATAATATTGGAGCAGGGTGTAACTGATGGTTAAAGTTACTTAAAGAATTTTCCAAAACATTTTTGTTGAATTTTAATTTATCAAAGACATTTGCTAAAGTATCTTTTGCATCATCAATTTTCTTAGCAGGCATTGAGGCTATTCTAATAATATTTTTAATTCCATCAATATTTACCTGGCCCGGAGCTAAACCACTCCTCTTTGCTACAAATAACATGCTGGCTGAACCACAGATTGTAACTTTATTTTCCATATTTTTCTTTTTCAATAAATTAAATAATCGTATAGAGCCAGTGTTGTCAGGTGTTAATAATATTATTTGCCCTTTCTGTAAGTGAGGTATCATCTTTTCAAAAATAAAATCCTGGGCAAAGGCAGGTACCGGAACAATAATTAGTTTTGCATCATCTAATGCTTCGGACATATTAGTCGTAACTTTTTTTATTTTCGTGAAACCACATAATTCACCAAATGACTGTATGCCGTCATTTTCTATTATTGGATCAATGTTCTCACGAAATTTGTCTGATTCATATAATGTAACATTATGTCCTCGTTGAGTTAAATAAACACTAAAAGCATATCCAGCATTCCCTGCACCCAATACAGCAATATTTTCTTCCATTATTTATCCTCCTTAAAAATTCATTATGTTTTATCTATTTAGAAATTGTATATTGATACTAAAAATATATATTTAATTTACAACTATTTTATCCAAATAAGCCTGGTAGAAACAATACTATTTGAGGGAAGTATGTAACCAGTAAAGTAATCGCAACGTTAACAGCTAGAAACGGTAAAATCCTAAGCGCAACTTTTTCATAAGGAACCTCAGCTATTGAAGAAGCTGCAAACAGACAGCAACCCACTGGAGGGGTTATTACACCTATGATTAAAGTCATACTGGAAAAAATACCTGCATGAAGTAAGCTTAAACCCAGCATTCTATAGATCGGTAAAAATACAGGCGTGATCATAATAATAGCAGGGAAACTATCAATAAACATTCCTACTATTAATAGAAAAATATTTATTAATAATAAAATTACTATATTAGGCAATCCCGACTGAAGTAAATAATTAGCTACTTGAGTAGGAATACCTTCCATAACCATTATCCAGCCAAATAATGAAGCCGCGACTATTAAAATTGAAATTCTTCCACTATCTATAGCTGCCTCTGTTATAACTTTTATTAGTTCTTTAAAATTTAATGTTCTATAAACAACTACTGCTAGAAAAATAGCATATACTGCAGCAGAGACTGCTGCTTCAGTTGGAGTCATGACTCCAGATATTATTCCGCCTAATATAATTACCGGTAAAAACATAGGTAATATTGAGCTTTTAATAATAACTAAAGCCTTTTTGAATTTTATTTTTTCTACTCTACGCGGGAAATTATATTTATAAGCTAAAACCGCTACTAAGGCCATCTGTCCAAATCCTATTAAAATACCTGGTATTGCTCCCGCTAAAAATAGATCTCCAATTGATACTCCTGCCATAGCCCCATAAACAATGAACATAATGCTGGGGGGTATTATAGGACCCATTGTTGATGAAGCGGCAGTAACAGCAGCACTAAAATCAGCATCATAACCTTCTTTTTTCATCGCTGGAATAAGTATTGAACCTACTGCAGTAGTATCTGATATGGCGGTACCTGTACATCCACCAAAAAACATACTAACCACTATATTAATATGAGCAAGACCTCCTTTGAGAGATCCAACAAATAAATCTGCTAACAAAACTAATTTATCACTTATTTTTGCTTTATTCATAACTTTACCTGCTAATATAAAAAAGGGTATGGCTAATAAAATAAAGGAATTATATTCATTTATTAGTCTTATTAGAATTGTTTTCATTGGTAGATTAACGATATATACATATACTAGAGAAGGTAATAATAAACTAAAAGATATTGGGAAGCCCACTAGAACAAAAAACATAAATAAAAACATCATGAATATTACCACCATTGGAAACCCTCTCCTTCTTTGTCATAATAAAATCCCCTAATTAAGATTTCACCTATGAAAAATAGTGTAATTATACCACAAAAAGGTACTGCAAAAAATATAATACCTAAGGGATACTCAAACATTTTTGCATTTATATCCCATTTATCCATAGTTTCCATGAATCCAAATACTGCAAAGAAAACCATTAAAGCTATCAAAGCAGTGAAGTTAATTATAATTATTACTTTTTTAGGTTTGCCTTTTATCTTATTATAAAGGTACTTCATCTTGGGATGAGCTCTCTTTTTTAATGCTAAAGCGGTACCTAAATAAACTGTATATATGTAAGCATGAATTGATAGTTCATAAGAAGCACCTATAGAAAAACCGAATGTATACCTCGTGACAACATTTAAAGCAACTAAAATAACCATAACACTCATAAATAATAATATTAACTTACGAGTAATAGATTCCATAACTTGAGAACATTTCATTATAAACTTGAATACAATTGGAATTCGTTTTTCTTGGGACAAATTCATCCCTCCTTTTCTATCTAGTATAACTCCTTTTTCGACCTATAATCTTTTTAAATTAATTATCAAATAAATCATTTTAGAAACTGAAAAATCTAAACATTAAAAAGACAATCTCGCATTTTTAATATATTTTCTTATTAGATATAATAATTTTTCGGAAACTAAAAAATTTAAAAATAAAACAAAAATATAACACTACAAATTAATTAGTTATCTAAAATTGTAATTATGCTTTTCTTGATTATATATTTTACTTGCCATCTTAAGTAATATGTATTTAATACTTCATATAATAATATTAAGATGGCAAGTAATTTAACAAATTTAATCTCTTTTATTTTATATATTCTTCTAGTCCCAGTGATTCTAACTTTTTATCACTTGGCTTACTTGTATCTTTTTCCCAATCTCTAGCTTCATAATACTCTTCTAGCATAGCATCATAATCTTTAATTACACATTCTTCTTTGTCCTTATAGTCACCAAACTTAGGTTTTGCACCCATACGTGGGTGGATCAAATCGTCTTCTTTTTTAAACCCTTCTCTATAGTTGAATAATTTTTGTAGATTTATAGACCTTTCTCCTATTTCTAATAATTCCCATCCATCAATATCCCATCCGGTCAAACCTTGTAACATTTCAGAATATTCTTTTACACCTATGCCTACATAAAAATAAAACTTACAAATTCCCATCACATCTGGTAAAGTACAGCCATCCTGTAATATTTTTAAAGGTTTACCTTTACCCTTTTCTTCCCATCTATCTACTTCTTTGGGATCTAGTAGACCATACTCTTGTAATTGAAAGTCCCTTTTATTATTATCATAATTCATGGCTTCAACTGGGTGAATATGACAAGAACCTCTAGTTCCAGTACCATATGAAACTGCAAGAGCTTTACCGGAGCGTGGGTCATGAGCTGGGGCTTCTAAACCTTTAACCTGTACAGCATATTCTTCTGAACCTTGACCAATTTTTTCAGAAGCTTTTTTGACTCCCGCGGCTAATAATTCACCTAAGCCTTCTTCTTTATTTGCTATCTTTTTAACCATTACAGGTAATACTTCTGAATTACCCCAACTTAGATCTATATCTCCTACTATTTCTTCTGATAATAAATCATTTTCGTAACATTCCATTGCAAATGCAATGGCTGCTCCTGTGGAAATAGTATCAATACCAAATTCATTACATAAATAATCACAATGAACCGCTACATCCACATCTTCATTTAAAACAAAAGCTGTAAATGCTGCCATAGACTCATATTCTGTACCTTCATGCCTGGGGGTTTTGTATTTTCCATCCTTTACTTCTGCAATCCTACCACATTCTATTACACAACCCTTATAACATTGTTTACTATCAACTAAATTATTTTCTTTAAAGTACTCATATATTTCTTCGCCTTTTCCCCACGAATTAGAATTCCAATTTTTTGTAGGAAAATCTCCTGCAACATCACATCCTACTAAGCCTCCCGTTGTACCATCAGCTGACCAACCTTCTGGGCCTGCTGTATCTTTAATGGTTTGATGAGCATTTCTAACAGCTTCCATAAATTTCTTTTTATCAGCAGCTTCTATTTCTTGTGTACCTTTCGCAGCAAAAGCCAAGAGGTTTTTAGAACCCATGACAGCTCCTGCACCACCCCTGCCTACTGCTCTATGGTTTATCATGATTGAAGAATAAAGAACCTGGTTTTCTCCACCTTGTCCTATTGTTAAAACAGAAAAATCATCTCCTAATTTATCTTTTATCTTTTTCTCTTTTTCAGAAGAAGAAAGGCCAACCAGATCTTCACCCTCTCTTATTTCAACTTCTCCATCTTCTAACACTAAATAACATGGTTTTTCTGACTTACCTTCTATAATGGCAAAATCAAAGCCACCTTTACGAAGTGCAAAGCCAAATTCATCTCCAACTCTGGATTCTCCCCATGTATTGGTCAGTGGGGATTTAAAACAAACTTCCAAACTTCCACCGCCAGGTACAACTCTTTGAGTAAGGGGACTGGTCATAAATAATAATTTGTTGCTTTCCCCTAAGGGATCAATATTTGCATCTAATTCATCATATAGTAATTTAATACCATAACCAGAACCACCTAAAAATTTTCTCATTGTTCCAAGATCGAGTTTCTCTTTTTTAATCTTTTTTTCACTTAAAGAAACTCTCAATTGTTTTCCGGCATAGCCATATAATTTCTCCGCCATAATAAACCTCCTTATCTATATCTCAACTCCCCATTCCACATATCTTCTAATAATGCTTTAGCACTTTCTAAATCTAAATCTCTAGGATTATTTGCTCTATAATAATTTTCCACTAATTCTTTTGCATATATATCAAGGTCATCTTTTTCAACTTCAAATTCACTTAGACATTTATTGACGCCCACTTTTTCTGCCAATTCTTGCATTGCTTCAATTGCCTTTTTAGCAGCTGTTTCTTTATTATCTTCAGCTGAAGCAATCCCTGCAGAAATTGATACTTCAGATAATATATCTTTAATATGGTCTAAATTATACATTAAAGTATAGGGGAGACTATAGCCGCAACCTAATCCATGTGGCCAATTATTATGAGATGTCATTACATATGAAAAACTATGCGCATATAAACCTCCTACATTTACATATGCTAACATTCCTAATGACGATGCCCATGACATATAGTATCTAGCCTCTAAATCTTCACCATCCTTATAAGCTTTTTCTAAGTTTGCTAAAACAAACTTAACAGACTTTACTCCAAATGCTTCACTTATGGGAGTAGAAATTTTTGAAGTCATACCTTCTACAGCATGAGATAAGGCATCTAAACCAGTACAAGAAGTAATAGATGCTGGCATAGTAACAGTTAATAAGGGATCAACTAAAGCAACATCTGCAAAAAATTGAGGCTTGCTTGCATAAAATTTTTGTTCACCTACACTACAAACTACATATGGACTTACTTCACTCCCAGTACCTGAAGTTGTCGGGACGAGAATTTTCGGTAGTCCTTCCACTTCTATTTCCTTACCTTTTAAATATTCTTCTACTGTGCCTGTATTAGTTGCAATTACAGATGAAATTTTCGCCATATCCATTACACTACCGCCACCTAAACCAATTATTAAATCAAAAGCTTTATTATTTACAATTTCAGCAAGTTTATTGGCAGTAGTAGCGTGGGGTTCTGATTCTACTTCAGTAAATATATCTACATTCATGTTCTCATCTTTTAATATATTTTCTACTGTACTTACTATTCCTATATCTTCAATATTATCATCAGAAACTAAAAGTACATTTTGTGCGTCAAATTTTTTTGCTTCTTGACCTAATTCTTTAATTACACCCCCACCAAATACAAACTTACCTTTACATTTTGTCCCAACCATTTGATATTCAATTCTTCTCTTTAAATTTTCTGAAAGATTTTCCATATATTTATCCAATTGAAACATATAATCATCTCCATCTTCATTTTTGGAATAATTAATAATTTTTAAAGATAGTCACAGATAGAGAGTTTATTTTCTCTATCTGTGACTGAGTTTAATATTTAATCTTTTTTCCAATAATCAGGATCCGCTTGAACTGCTTTAGGTTCGGTTTTTAGAGGATCCATATTTTGAATACTTTGATACCATTCTTCCCATTGAGGATATTTTTCAAACCATTTATCATAAACTGCCTGAGAAGCTTCTTTCCAGGGTTCTAAATCAGGGTATGTTACTGTTTTACCCTGTTCTTTAGCTCTTTCTATAAAGGCATCTTCTTTGGCCCGTATGTATTGATCACCAATTTCAATTGCCTCTTCAAGAGACTGTTGAACTATCTGTTGATTTTCTTCGGATAAACTATTAAATTTATCTCTATTCATTACTACAATAAATTGAGACCAATAATGATTTGTTACAGCCATAGCGTCAATAACTTCAGCAAAATTAAACAGATATTGACCATAAACTCCTAAATCATTGGCCTGGATTAATCCAGTTTGCAGTGAAGTATAAACTTCACCCCAATCGGTTGGTGTTGGATCAAATCCCCAGGCTTCATACATATCTAGAAATAATGGGTTCTGCATACATCTGATCTTAACTTTTTCACTATCTTCTAAATTCCTTATTGGTTTTGTAGAAGAAATAGCAAAACCATTATGATCAGACCACATACCAACTATCTTTACATCTAATTTTTCTTCTGCACCTTCTAATATTTCCTGGATTGGACGAGAACGATGAGCAACATTGTAATGACGAGTATTATTAAATAGATAGGGCAAACT
>Ga0209947_1000669_pt1 | contig 21130 bp, 16 predicted proteins | sample SalPonR2_B_D2_MG_FD_185706 | JGI IMG/M metagenome (GOLD analysis project Ga0209947, IMG submission 185706) | Salt pond soil microbial communities from South San Francisco under conditions of wetland restoration - Salt Pond MetaG R2_B_D2_MG... ...
GATATCTCTTTGATCTGAAAAATACTTTTGCGAGAGGACTCCCAGCCCACTAAATTGATAGGTTTGATCTGCGTTTCTAAGTCGGGTTTGAATCGCTGACACATTCGCATCATAGGCGGAACCGCTGCGCCATACATTCGTATTTATGAGGGCCAAACTGGAATTGTTGGGCAGGTTTTGGTCAATGACCATCATGTTGTAATTGGTTAGCGGCTGCGTTTGATAAACCTCTTCTCCCCCGGTATTTTTATTTCTAAAAACAGCATTTGTTTGATTTACAATTCCATTTATCATTCCCATTCCGAGCCCATTGCTATTTCGCCCGGAAACTTTTGTTGCATTCAAGAGGGGGCTGATTTGAGGGTTGTCAATCAGCTCTACTTCTTCGTCATTATTCGCTCTCTGAATGGCATCGGCGCGTCGCAAAGGAACGTCACCAATTCGCCGGCTGTAAAATAATTCGCCACGGTCGAATAAGTCTAAACCTTCAGTGAAAAAGGGCCTGAACTCCTGAAACTGAATCTCAAAGGGTGTCAGATTCAGCACTTGGGGGTCAGTTCGAACATTGCTAAAATCTGGAATCAAGGTCATGTCCATGGTATAGGACTCGTTGATCCCCCACTTGATATCCATACCGCCTCGAAGACTTTCTTCCCAATCTCGGCCGGGATTGTTTTGAGCAACTGCAGCAATGTAAGGGTTAATTGAAAGTCGAATAGGAGGTTTAATATCTTTCAGGGTGTTGGTAAAACCAAATTGATTGATAAAGCCATCGATATTTGGATTAATAAAATTCCAATGTGCCGTTTCTCGATTTCTCCGTATTCGCCTCAAGAAGTTAACATTCCAGTCCTGTTCGTCGCGCCCGGGAAACCGCAATGCGGCATATGGTATTCGAAATTCGGCCGTCCAGCCGTTCTCGTGGATTCGAGCTTCACTTTCCCAAACAACATCCCAGGTCCGGTCTTCGCCCGAGCTAGTATAAAAAATGTCCGCTTGAATATTTTTTGGGCTTACGAAAAACCCCATTGCGCTATTTCCTCCTTGATATGCATCGATAATAAAGCCAAAAATATCCGTATTCGCACTGAACAAATCATCTCGAATGGACAGCTCCTTTAATATACCTTCGGGGTGGGTATCGTGCATTTCGGCAAGGACATACAGGGCATTATTATCATAGAGAACTCGAATTTCTGTGCTTTGGCTGGCGGGACTCGCTGTTTCTGGACTTTCCTGAGTGAAACCAGAATTAACGTCACTCATACTCCACCATTTTTCATTAGCCAGTGCATCTATGTTGATTTCCACACTATCCGGGATACGCTGGAAGTACGCTTGCTTGCGTTCAATTTCATTTTGGGCTCCCAGGAAGAAAGGAAGCCCTAGTAAAACGATGAAGACCTGTTTGATCATGGCCGCAAAGCTAATTAATTTGATATTTATTTATGAACTTGATAGTAACATCAACCTGTGAGTCTAAAATATTGTTGTGAAAACCGTAAAGCGTTGAGGAATTGCCGTAAACGGAGCTAAATTTCAGAGCCAAACTCGCAATCCAACGGATATATTTTATCTTTGGCAAGAGAATTGCAGAACTACATAGTATATAACTCAAAAGAATACTTACATGAGCGTTGTTGAAATGAAGGTCCCTACAGTCGGAGAGTCAGTTACAGAAGTCACCCTTTCTGAATGGTTAGTGAAAGAAGGTGATTACGTGGAAATGGATCAACCGATTTGCGAATTTGAATCGGATAAAGCTACACTGGAGTTTCCTGCCGAGGCCGCCGGTGTGATCGAGTTTGTAGCCAGTGAGGGAGATGACCTTGAAATTGGGGACCTGGTGGCGAAGATTGATACTTCAGCGGAAAAAAGTAAGTCTTCGGGTGAATCCAGGGAAAAGTCTTCTGAGAAAGAGAACTCTGAATCCAAAGAGATGGACACATCTTCTGATGAGTCCAAAGACGAATCGAATGAGGATCATCCGGCAAGCGGGGAGCCTTCTCCGGCAGCAGCCAAGATGATGCGCGAGAATGATCTTAGCGCGTCTGATATCAAGGGAACAGGTAAGGAAGGCCGAATTATAAAGGAGGATGTTCAAAAGGCTCTTGAAGAGCGAAATGAGAAGCAATCTGAAAGTAAAAATACTCCAAAAGAAGAAGCCGGGGAAGAAAGCAAGCCCGAGCGCCCTTCTTTTAGCTCTTCTGAAAAATCTCGTGAGGAGCGTCGCGAAAAGATGAGTCGTATGCGCCGCACCATAGCCAAACGTTTGGTATCAGCAAAGAATGAAACGGCCATGCTTACGACCTTCAATGAAGTTGATCTGACGGAGATTATGGCCATGCGTAAGAAGTATCAAGACCGTTTCGTCGAAAAGAATAATATTAAGCTGGGTTTTATGTCACTCTTTTCAAAAGCCTGTGCAAAAGTATTGATGGAAATGCCGGCTGTTAATGCAAGACTTGAGGAGAACGAACTTGTGTACCACGATTATGTGGATATTTCAATTGCGATATCTACACCAAACGGCCTTGTAGTGCCTCCGGTGAAGAATGTGGAGGCCATGTCTCTGCCAGAGATTGAGTGGAGCATTAAGGGTTTGGCAGAAAAAGCTCGAAAAAATGAGCTCACCCTGAAGGAAATGCAAGGGGGAACGTTTACGATCACTAACGGAGGAGTTTTCGGTAGTATGATGAGCACACCTATTCTAAATGAACCGCAGAGTGCCATTTTAGGTATGCATACGATTCAGCAACGGCCGATGGCCATCGATGGAGAGGTGAAAATACGCCCTATGATGTATCTTGCTTTATCTTACGATCATCGCGTGATTGACGGTAGTACTTCTGTTACTTTCCTTGTGAAAGTAAAGGAGTTGCTTGAAGATCCGGTCAGTCTATTATTAGATCTGTAGACTGTTAATGAACCTGAGTACCTTCCAGGAATAGTGAATAGAGCTGGTTTCTAATCCGTCTCAATTCATCGCTTTTGATGTATACTCTACTCCAAAAGCGATGAAACAGGTATTGCTTGCTTGCCTTGGTCCCTTCAAAAGCCGTTTAGTAATTACTAGCTTATCTGTGGAGGCATTTGCTTCTCTTACAAAAATGTAAGGTGTTTTATACTCCAGCTACCAGATTGAAAGTCAAGACCTAGTTTCATTTTGATTTATAAAGATTAAAATCATCTAGGATGAAGGAAATGAGTGACTATTTTATGAATTCGGGCGATTTCCCTATAAATTAAGGGTTGTATACTGAATATGTGAGAAATTAAAATTATATTTGTGGCAAATTAAAATCGTAACCAATGAAATTTGCAAAACAAATCAACAAGAAATTTTTCGGCATTCTATTTTTCGCTGCAATTATGAGCTTCGGTATCGTAGCTTGTGGAGGTGAGAAAAATGAAGCAGAAGATGCAGCTGAAGAAATGGAAGAAACCATGGATGAGGCTGAAGAAGAAGCTAAAGATATGATGGATAAGGCTAAAGACAAAGCCGATGAAATGACAGATGAGGCTAAAGCAGCTATGGACACTCTTTCTGATAACGCCAAAGAAAAAATGGATGAAATGAAAGACGGTATGAAGAAAGAAGATCACTCAGGTGGAGATCACCCGAACTAATCCGAACATTTTTTCGATGTTTAAAAAAGGCTTTCTCAATGTGAGAAGGCCTTTTTTTATGGGTAGCCATCCAGAGGGACCGGAGCCCGCCCCTTTTTGCTTTCACGGCAGAAATACCTTGATGTTTGACCTTAGTGTATGTCCCCAGAACTATTTCGACAGGTATCATAGAAATGCCGCGATTCGCTCATCTGTAGGTCGCGGGCCTCTTGTCTATCATTATACGAGTCGGAACGGGGGACTCCTCGGCAGACAGCCTTTGAAATCGCAGGATTCACTCTTTATTGCTGCTTGCGTTCAAAACTGAAGTTAGTAACTGGAAATAGCTCCTCTTTCTGATCTTCCATCACGGGGTAGGCAAAAAACGTGAGAGGACCCTGCCTGGGTGCCGGCTCTAAGGGGATCTGTCGACCCTTGCTGAGTTCGATTCGATTGGCAGGGTGATGCCCAAAATAATAAGTGGATAGCGCCGTATATTTATTGGCCTCACTAATGTCGATAGGCCACCATTTGCCTTCGGCATAAAATTCCGCCCAGCAATGGTAGCCCGTCATTCCTCCCTCATTTCTGGCGGTGGGAATGGCGGCCCCAACAGCAAATCGAGCTGGAATAGAAATACTTCGGGCCAGCGAAATAAATAAACTGTGAAATTCGGTGCAGTTTCCAGATTTGGCATCACAGGCATATTGTGCATCGGCAGTTCCGTACGTTCCTTCCTTGGCATATCGCAGGCTGTCGCTGATGTAATCATAAAGGGCTCGTGCTTGTGTAAGATCCGATTGCGCTTCTCTATCGGCAATAATTCTTTCTGCCAGCTCTTGAAATTGACCTCCGGTGGGCAGGAAGGGGGTTGCTCCCAGATATCTCTGCGCCTCCAGATCGGTCCCTTCGTACGCGCTCTTTTCTTTCCGGGTAAGTTCATATTGGATCCGTAGAGTATCTCCGGCGTACTGATCATTCACTTCAGCAAATACATATTTATTGCCAAATCGATTTTCGGTCTTTTCCTGGTATGGGAAAGGTATACTGATATCGAGGCTATGGATGGCCTGATACTTATCACTGCTAGCCAGGGGCAGCCAAAGATTGGCCTGGCCCGTCCACTCGGGTAAGATGCAGGTATACGTAAACTGAAACTGATCGCTCCCCTCTATTACGCCAAGCAGCTTGCGAGAGGCGGACTGAATGGGAATCGTAGTCCATGTGCCGTCTTCTTTTTGTTTCCAGCTGTAGTAAGGCTTGCCGTTGATCTTATGCACACTTTTTTGGGTAACCTCCATACTATCCCGGGTCCCGCTAAGGAAAAAGTCTACATCATAAACGTCCCCATCCAGGGTCGCCAGATCTACGCATGCGAAAAATTCATTAGGCCCTAATACAGATAGATACTCTGTGTGTATGCGAACCAGTTGTAGGTTGAGTGACTGGGAGTCTGTTTGTAGTTGGAAAGCACCCTCTCGTTCTGTCACAGTCAAAATATGGGCTCTGATTTCCCGTTCAATGTCTGCCACGGTAGCTGTGGTCGAAGCCAAAGAGTCGTTTTTATTTTTTGCACCTGTTTGGGAAGGGGGGGCTTCATTTTGGCAGCCGATAACACCAAATAGGATGAGGGAGAAAAAAATAAGGAGATTTTGAGACATAGGGTTACGATTTATAAGACAAAGATAGGACTCTTATAGATATGGTTTGTGGCGGGCGGCCTGCGCGGAACTTAGCGCACTAGCCAGTGCGCTCCGTGTAAGGGATAGTAGGGGCGCGAAGCGGTACCGAGGATCGCCTTAGGCGATCCTCGAGTACGGAACCCCCGCATAGCCCGACCCGAGAAGTCCGCCGGACGGCGGACCCTCGAGGGATACACCCAAAACATAAAAAAAAGGAAAGTATGGAGCAGATGGGTGGGGGAGATGAGTTATGTTTGTGTATGGAAAAGGACGAACAGAGGCTTCGGAGATGGCGACTCATGCTGCAGCTGCCGGGGACGGAGGCGCCAGAGGCAGACCTCTCGGATGAGGAAGAGGGGATGGCCGGGGTTTTGAAAGAATTGTATCATCAGCCTGAAGGAAAAGCCGGATTTTCTGCTTCGGCACCGCATTTGCATAAATGGCTGGGGGATATTCAACGGTACTTTCCGGATTCTCAGGTTCAATTGATGCAGCGTGATGCTATAGATCGGCATGGTATTGAATCTATGCTGGCGGCGCCGGAAGTGCTGGAGGCGGTGCGCCCGGACGTGCATTTGGTTGCTACTTTACTTTCTCTTAAGGAGTCGCTTCCGGATGAGACCCGATCTACAGCGGAGCGAGTGATTCGCGCGGTGGTTTCGGCGCTCGAGGAGAAATTACGTCCTATGATGCTTCGAGCTTTACAGGGCCGGATTCATCGGTCAGAGCGGCGGGCACACAGGAATCCCAATGCCCTGGATTGGCATCGAATCCTACGGGCAAATCTCAAACATTATCAGCCGGAAGCCGGTGGTATCGTGCCGGAGAAATGGTATTCCTTTGGGTATCGACAACGCGGACTGAAAAGGGTGATGTTACTTGTCGATCAATCGGCCTCGATGGCAGACTCTGTGGTGTATGCCGGCATTTACGCTTGTGTTTTGGCCCGAGTGCGCTCTTTATCCACGCAATTCATATTGTTTGATACTTCAGTAGTGGATCTCAGCGAGGATCTGGATGATCCGGTGGGGATGCTTTTTGCGAGTCAGCTGGGGGGAGGGACTAATATTACGAGAGCTTTAAAATATGCCGGGGAGCAGATTCAGGATCCGGGGGATACCTATCTTTTTTTGATCAGTGACCTGGATGAGGGCGCATCTCGCGAAGGTATGCTTCAACAATTGGCGCAATTGAGGGGACGTGGGGTGCAAATTCAGGTACTCCTTAATCTTTCTGATGAAGGGAAACCTCGTTTTTCTTCTGAGATGGCGGAGGCGGTGGCTGAATTGGAAATTCCGGCTATGGCATGTACGCCAGACCGCTTTCCCGAATTGTTTGTGAAGCAGCTTTATAGCTAAGCTGACTTGGTTTTTTTATCTTTGGATAAAGCAAAAATTATGGTAAAAAAGGTGGAGCATATAGGTATCGCGGTACCGAATATAGATGAGGCAAACCAACTCTTTGAGGCGCTGCTGGGGCAGTCACCGTACAAGGAAGAGCGGGTAGAAAGTGAAGGGGTCCACACCTCTTTTTTTATTGAGGACCATACAAAAATTGAGCTTTTGGGTGCGACTCGGAAAGATAGTCCGATTGCCAAATTCATCGACCGAAAGGGGCCGGGAATGCATCATATTGCTTTTGCAGTAGATGATATTTATGCTGAGATGAAAAGGCTTCGGGAGGCGGGTTTTGAGCTGCTCAATGAAAAGCCGAAGAAAGGGGCGGATAACAAGCTGATTTGTTTTGTTCATCCCCGAAGCGCCGGTGGAATACTAGTAGAATTATGCCAGGATCGAAATTCGGACTAAGTTTTGGAATTTTATCAAATCATCATTGCGATCGTTGGCGGTTTTTTGGCAGGTGTGATCAACACGCTGGCGGGCAATGGTTCGGCTATTACCTTGTCAATTTTGACGGAGGTGATGGGTCTGCCGGGTAATGTGGCGAATGGAACGAATCGCATTGGCATTGCTTTCCAGACGCTCATTTCGTCCTATACTTTTCACAAGGCCGGGGTCTTGCGTGTGGAAAATCAATGGCGCCCCATCAGTGTAGTAACCATAGGTGCGCTAATCGGTATTGGTACGGCTCTATATGTGAGTCATGCGCAATTCATGTTTGTATTCAAGTATTTGATTGTGCTGATGTTTTTGCTGCTTTTGATTCATCCGAAGAGATGGATTCAGCCTCAGGTGAGCGGGCGCCCCTGGCCTCGCTCCATTTTGTACAGCGGTTTATTGTTGTTGGGCTTTTATGGGGGATTTATTCAAATGGGGATGGGACTTTTCTTTTTAGCGATAGCAGTCTTGGGAGCACGATACACTCTGCTACAGGCCAATGCTTTGAAGGTGATGGTGGTGGCTTTATACACTTTACTCGCGATTGCTATTTTTGCCTGGCAGGGGCGCATGGCCTGGACCATAGGACTGACGCTGGGCATTGGTCAGTTGCTGGGGGGCTGGTTAACGACCCGGTATGCCGTGCGATACCCGGCTATTAATAAGTTGGCTTACGGCCTGTTGATTGTGGCGGTTGGTCTCGCGATTTTGAGTTTATTTGAAATTGTGTAAATCGAAGGGACAAAAAAACCGATGACTGCATCATACAACCATCGGTTTTCGAATATAAAGTTTGTCTTCTAACTGATCTTAATTATGCCATTTCATTTTGTTGACTTCGCGTCCCACTTTACGGCCTAAATCTATCCCCGCTTCAGAGTCCATTCTGAAATGAACACCCAGAGGAATTCTCGAGTATCCGTTTTCTTCAGCCATCTCTTCAAAACTCTGGTAAGATCGGGGAGTTCCAATAAACTCAGATCGCCCTTCGTGACAGCGGTCAGTAAATGGGAAATGGTTTCCATAAATATCTCGAAGCACCTCTGCGGCGGCGGCGGCGAAAGTAGCATGACCGGAAGGGTATGAGGGAAAATTAGGGGTAAAGTATTGTCCGGAGCCATCTGGACACATGATGGAATTCCATTCGGTTTCGCCCATTACTTTGTGGATGTAGTCAATGGGTCTGAGGTAGTTGATTCTATATTTCTCATCCCAGCAGCGCACACCTGCATCGGAGAGTGCAATACCCACTTTCGCATACGAATAGAGAGCTTTTGCCAAGTCAACCCCTTCTCTTTCGAGCACCTGAGAGGTAATACGAACCCAGCGACCGGCAGGTGTAAAGGTCAAAATGGGACAGTCGTCACTCCAAAATTCTGCGATCCATTTGTCCTCATAACGTTTTCCGTCCTTAATTTCATTTACCAAATTCATGGTTTCTAATGCCTGGGCATAAATTTGAGAAGTGGGCTCTTCACTGTATTCCAGAGGAGGGTCAACCCGTACGTCTGAGTTAGCAGCAAAGGTTCGAACCTCACCAAAGTGGGGGAACAAAGCGGCGCTAAAGTCCGGATAGGTCGGCGACCACATTCCGGGCCCTTCGGGCGGTTGATAATTCGGATCTGAATTTCTGAGGTAAGATTCGTGTCCAGCTGCATCTGTAGCGGACCAATCATAAACGATTTTCGCTATTTCCCGACCTCTTTCTACAGAGCGTTCAACCACTTCCAGATCTTCTTCATTTTCTTCCAAAATACGGCGCCATGCGCGTTCCATTTGAAGGATTTGCGATTGCTGGGCCGTTGGAGCTGTAGGATAAAAATACCCGAGGCTCTCTGAATAACATGCATTGAGAACGATTTCCCAATTATACCGAACATCCGGCTCAATTTCCGGAATTTCCAAAACATCAAACTCAGTTTGTATAGATCGGTAGGGTGCCATTCCGGGAGCTACAGATTCATAGGCAGCTAAAGTGGTGTACGCCAAAGATCGAGCTGCGGTGGGAGGGCGATACCCCGGTGTGAATCGTTCAACCTCAATCTGGAGGTCCATCCAATCTCGTGCTATTTTAAAATCGAGATCCATAGGGGTGAGATCCTCTGTCGGATCGGGATCATCAATCACATCAACTAAAGGGGCATCTTCTCTACAGGCTTGTAAAAATAAGAGAAGGGCAAAAAGTGTAATGAGTAGTTTTGAATTAATCATGATCGAGAATTTTTGTACAATCTGTATTTTGAATGCGATTCATCTGTTCTTGTAACGAATTCCGTTTTTCATCCGATGTCACCTTCATCAATTGGGACCGAACGCTATCTATAAGTTGTTTTTGTCTCTGCTGAAGAGCTCGTATGGAATCCGCCATAGCAAAATCCATTTTCTCTGTAAAGTCTACTTTAGCTTTAATGGAACCATCCAGTTCATTATAACTTTCAAACATGCGAATAAGGTCGGCATTCCGAACTTTCAGCATGTTGCTTTTTTCATACTCCTCAATATCTTCAGGCAAGGCTTTTTCCAATTCGAGATTGGTCTTGTCCCACATATTTTCGGACTGAGTTTCTAAAGCCTCCATTTGGCACTCAATTTCGCGACTTATTTCCGCAAGGGATAGTATTTCTTCCCTTTCCTGCTCACCAGAGGATTGACACGAAATCATGAATAAAACCCCAAAAATGGGGCCAATTATTTTAGGATATTTTATTTCCATTCGCTTTTAGCGTTACAGTGAACGGGGCAAAGATAAGAACTTTACTAAAAAGTGAGAATTAAAACACTTATAAAACGCCGTATTCCACCCCTTAAATGCGGCAGAGGTAAAGGAAACCCACAGGCTTATGTAGAATTTCCACTTTATGTATGTGGTCTTCAGTACTGAACATATTTGTAAATAAACATATGCTCGATACAAAAGGATCCGGTTTTTCGAAAAAACTATGCCTTGGGAGCGGCATTTTTAATTTCGTCATCGGCCGCATCAGCAAATTGCTCAAAGTTCTCAATAAAAGATTGAGCCAAAACCTTAGCCTTTGCTTCATAATTTTTGGGGTCGCTCCAGGTGTTTTTGGGATTCAAAATATTCTCCGGAACATGAGGGCATGACATTGGCATATGTAAGCCAAAAATAGGGTCTGCCTTAAACTCTACCCGCTCTAGTTCCCCATTTAATGCGGCATTGACCATGGCGCGGGTATATTTTAGTTTGATTCGCGAGCCGGTTCCATAAGGACCGCCAGTCCAGCCCGTATTTACTAACCAAATATTCACATCATGTGCATCCATTTTTTCTCCGAGCATTTTCGCATAAGTGGTAGGATGCAAAGGCAGGAAAGGCGCGCCAAAGCCCGCACTAAATGCCAATTGAGGTTCATCAATTCCCTCTTCAGTTCCCGCTACTTTGGCGGTATATCCGGAAATAAAGTGGTACATCGCCTGACCGCGAGTCAACTTGCTAATCGGGGGAAGCACACCAAAGGCATCGCAAGTCAAAAAGAAGATATTATTAGGGTGATTCCCTACAGAGGGTGTTTTTGCATTTTCGATATGGTAAATCGGATAAGATACACGAGTATTTTGCGTGATCGAGTCATCAGTGAAATCGGGGATACGCGTTCCTTCGTGAAACCCAATGTTCTCTAAAATCGCGCGATGTTTAATTGCGCGATAAATTTCCGGCTCCTTTTCTTCGCTGAGATCTATCGCTTTAGCATAGCACCCGCCTTCAAAGTTGAATACGCCCTCTTCGGACCATCCGTGTTCATCGTCACCGATCAGGAGTCGGTCCGACGAAGCTGACAAAGTCGTTTTTCCAGTTCCCGATAAGCCAAAGAAAATGGCGGTATCTCCAGCCTCATTCGTATTGGCAGAACAGTGCATGCTGAGCACCTGTTTTTCGTGAGGGAGGACGCAATTCAGCACGGAAAAAATTCCTTTCTTGATTTCACCGGTGTAACCGGTCCCTCCGATCAGGATCATTTTTTTTGTAAAATTGATGATCGCGAAATTAGCCTGCCGGGTCCCATCGACTTCGGGGTCCGCCATAAATTCCGGGGCATTTAGTATAGTCCATTCGGGATCGAAACCCTTGAGTTCTTCAGCCGTTGGGCGGAGAAACATATTATAAGCAAACTGATTACTCCAGGGGTATTCGGATACCAGGCGCAATGGCAAGGCATATTTTTGATCAGCGCAGGCATAGGCATCCCGAACGTAGAGCTCTTTCCCACTCATATACTTGACCATTTTTTGTTCTAATTGGTCAAATTTGTCAGCCGGAAAAGGCATATTGATCTCATTCCAGTCGACGGTCCCCGCCGTGTAATCATCCTTGACGATAAAGCGGTCTTTGGGAGACCGCCCGGTAAACTTTCCGGTATTGATAGTGATGGCGCCACTATTCGTAATTTTGCCCAGATCTTTTTTGATACTGTGCTCCACTAATTCTTCTGGATTTAAATTCCAATACTCAGTGGCTTGGTGAATGCCATATGCCTCGAGCGAAGCCGAAGCAGTTTGATTTTGGTTGTTCATAGGGTGTGTTTTTATCAACCTTTTATTTGATCAGATGCACAAAGGTAATAAAGTTCGATGGTTTGAATAAAAGGGATTTTTCCTTTCAAAAGTCACGAAATGGTCAATGGTAATCTATTGCCCTAAAATCACCTTTAATCCTTGGCTTTCGGTAAGACTATAGAAAAAGTCGTCCCTTTGCCCGGAGCTGACTTTTTAACAAAAATTTCTCCCTGGTGATACTCTTCCACAATTCGCTTTGCTAAGGAGAGACCCAACCCCCATCCTCTTTTTTTGGTCGAAAACCCCGGTTTGAAGACCTGGTTGTGGAGTTTTGCCGGAATACCTTTTCCAGTATCTGATAGATCGATTTGCACTTCTCGGTCCAGATCAATGACATCCAAGGTGATATCTCCCTGACCTTCCAGAGCATCCAGTGCATTTCGGATCAGATTTTCTACAACCCATTCGAAAATCGGGGCATTGATTTCCACCGAAATCTTTTGAGGTGGAGGCGTATAGTGAAAGTTAACTTTTTTTGGCGCTCGTTTATTCATATAGTCCACGATTTTCTGCAAAGAAGGTCTGATATCCCCCTTCCGCAACTCCGGTTGTGAGCCCATTTTTGAAAAACGATCTGCGATGAGTTCCAGCCGCCCCACATCATTCTTGAGTTCACCCAGAATATCAACGACCTCTTCATCTTTAATGCCCATTCCCTTTAGCAACTCTAACCACGCCATGATCGCACTAATAGGCGTACCTAACTGATGAGCCGTCTCTTTTGCCATGCCCACCCAGATCCGATTTTGTTGTTCTTTTCTCGAGGCGCGAAGCCCCATGTAACTGATAGCAATAAAGACGGTGAGAAGCAATACCTGAATAATCGGAAAATAGGAAAGCAATTGCAACGTACGCGATTGGGTGTAATAGATATACTTGGCATAGCCGGCAAAAGGATCTTCATTGACAATAGGCTCTGGACCATTCTTCTTGATTTTCTCTAACCAACGCTCCTGTTCTTTTGAGGTCAGGCTATCCGAAAAGTTGTAAGCCCCACTAATCGCGCCCGTTTCGTCGACAAGCAGCATAGGGATGCCCTCAGCTGCTCGCACACTGGCCTCGTATTGTAGGGTGATATCCTGATCGAGGTCTGCCGAACTCGCATTGGCCAGCGATTGAATCGAATACTTGAAAATCTCTACCTTATTTCGCTCACTCTCCTCGAGCCGCTCTACTAAAAACGAGGTGTACCAGATGCTCAAACCTACGATCAACGCCGCTGCCACCGCCACATACCACCTCCAGCTATTATGTTCTCGATAGGGTTTCAAGCCAATAATTTTTTGCAAAGATATAGGAATGTCCCACATTTTGGAATATTCCAAGATATCCCCGCATACTTTCAACCCATCCTGTCGTTCTCTGACGTGAAACCCTTACCTTTGCGCTATGAAACGAGATGCACGAAGTTTATCCCTTGCAGATTGGGAAGCTGAAATGAAAGATTGGAACGAACCCCGTTTTCGCGCCAAACAAATTGATCGCTGGATCTGGCAAAAAGGAGTGGCCGGTTTCGAAGAGATGGCGAATATTCCCAAAAGCTTGCGCGAGCGATTGGATGAGGAGTTTGATATCCGGCCCATCACCCAGGATATGGCCCAGCACAGTAGCGATGGCACGATAAAAGTGCGTTATCGGCTGCACGACGGGCATTTGATTGAAGCTGTGCTCATCCCCGTACCCAAAGACAATCGATTCACTGTTTGCGTCAGTTCTCAGGTAGGGTGTAGCCTATCTTGTTCCTTTTGTGCTACGGGCACTATGAAGCGCGAACGCAATATTTCCGCCGCCGAGATCGTCGATCAGGTGCGCAAGGTCAACAGCCTGTGCGAAGCCACCTACGACCATCCCCTGACCAATATCGTTTACATGGGTATGGGAGAACCTCTGCTAGCCTATCCCGAAGTGATCGAAAGCATCGATCGCATCAGTTCGCCCGACGGCCTGGGGATGTCCGCCAAGCGAATTACCGTAAGTACCGCCGGGATAGCCAAAGCGATCCGCCGCCTTGCCGATGACGAGTCCAAAGTGAATCTAGCTCTTTCCCTCCACGCGGCGACAGAGGAAAAGCGCAATGAGATTATGCCCATCAATGAGAGTAACAACATCGAAAAACTCATGGATGCCCTCAAATATTATTACGAGCAGACCGGCAATCGCATTTCCTACGAGTACATCGCCTTTGCCGGATTTAATGACAGTATAGAGGATGCGAAAGCCCTGCTCCGCTGGTGCCAGCATTTCCCCGTGCGCATTAATATCATTGAGTATAACCCCATTGACTCTGCCGATTTCACTGCCACCGATCCCGAGCAATTGGACCGGTTCGCGGGCTATTTGCGCAAAAAAGGCATCATGGTTACCGTCCGCCGGTCGCGCGGGAAAGATATCGATGCCGCCTGCGGACAATTAGCGAATAAAGGCTAGATTTTTTTATTGTTTTTGGGCGGTCCCCCGTCCTCGAGAGCGCCTTGCGCTCCTCGGGACGGGGGCGCTACGCTTTGGGGCTCTCTATTCGTTCGGCCCTTCGTCCGCCCCCAAATATTGGGAACGGACTCGGTCTTCCTCCCTGCGGTCGTCACCCCGCCGCATCGCTACCGCGGAAGGCCGAGGCCATCCAAAAGAGGCTTGGTTGCCGATGGCGTTGCTTTCAAGCCCAGTAAAAAGGCAAATAGACACCCTCTTTCTAATCAAAAAATCGCCTATTTATCTTAAAAACCCTATTTTTACTATTATTTGAAAAGATTCCGATATGAAAATCATCCCATCCCTTGTTATTTGTGTATGCTCTTTTATTTCTTTATCTATAGTAGCGCAAACCCCTTGCGACGAGATGCCGCCGTATTTCTACGACCAGGCGGAAGTGATTTATGACACTACAGCGTTGCACGAATATTGTTTAGATATGCGTCAGCCTTATCCCGCAGCTGCCACACCTTGGCCGGGATGCCCTACGGTCTCTTTTCATAATCCGGCCTGGCTGGTTTTTGCTTTGCCCTATGACAGTATAACTTTTGAGATTCGAATTTCAGACTGTACTAACAATCAAGGCGCTCAATTTTCGATCTATGAACTGCCCAATGATATATCCTATGACATTGGTAATCGGGAAGGAAGGCAACCAGACGCATCGATGCTCATTAGTTCATGTACATGGACTACCATGCCCAATAAGGATACCCTAATGATGGGGCTGCAAGCGGTGCCCGGACAGCATTACGGATTGGTCACAGATGGTTGGAATGGGGATCAGTGTAAAGTAGAAATAAAAATGCGGAGAGCAAACGAGGTGATGTCAGGGTATCCTGAATTCCAGCTGACCCCTTTTGGGGAATCGACCGAATTACAGGTTGCAGGAGAACACAGGTATACCGCCACAAAATGGCAGATTATGGAAGATGGCGAATTTGTTGACCTTGAGTTTTCGCGTGCGTTTCACGGTGTAGATACAGACACCCTGCAGATTCAGAACATGTATTTTGATGAGCCTCAGAAATTTAGATATATCCTTGGTGAAAATGACGCATACATTTCCGATACCCTTATGGTGCAGCCATTTCACGATCAGATCCGGAAGTCTGATTAGAAATTTTCATGTTTTGTGAGGTGTTTTGGTAATAATAATGTCGGAAAATATAGATAGGCCAATTTCAGGATACCTTCTTTCCGGTCATGGTGACGCACCTCCAGTTCTGTAGGGCAGAAAAGTCCTGAAGTCACAAGATTTTCTTAGAAACGCCATAACCGCAGAGTCGTAAATCTTAATGACGCCCTGGCGTTCGTTCTCAGAGGAACTACAGGATATACTTTGATTGTGTGGAAACGGCTGAGCGTCTGCCGCTAAAACGCAACGAAAGTCTGTGGTGAAAATCTTAATATCAATTCGCTGATAATTTACCACCGGCACAATCCGGGTCCGAGTCACGATAATCGAACACGCTTTCGTATCGTCTCACACCGCACCCAATTTTACAAATCCCCGACTTTAACTAAGTGACTGCGGAAGAAAATTTTGAAAAAAAATTGTATATTTAATAAGTCTGTTAAAATCGTGCTCTTATGAAACATTGTATATGTTTACTATTCATTTTATCTCCCTTACTACTATTTAGTCAATATAGTATCCATCTATCAGAATCGGTTTCTACACCAGATCTGGCGGTTTCTGTAGGCAGGGATCTTTCTTTTGCGGATTTAAGTATAGAGATAAGTGAACGTGTTTATGATGAAGACTTTTCTATCGGCATGACAACATCTATGGACAAGGCTGATGTGATCATATCAAATTCTTCAGATTCATCAGAGGTTTCTATTCAAATTAGAAATGAAAAAGAAACAGATTTAACGATCAATGTTTATGATATTGCTTTAGAAGAAGATTTTCGGATTAAAATAAAATCCGCTGATGAAGCAGATTATCTGGTATTTAGCGAAGTGGATTCGTTAAATAATGAACACATAGCTGTTGCCTTACTGCCAATAATAAATGCTCATTTAAGATATACATTAGAAGATGTCCCATATTGGGCCAAAGGGGGGCTGCTTCCATCCTTAACTGTTGTTCAACCTGCCGTTTATTGTTGTCCAGGCCGAAGGCGGTTCATTCGCTCAGTTGATGCTCAAAAGCTGGCACTTTCAGACGGGTCTGAATGGTTTATATCGCCATCTGGGACTTATTTATCCAGCCAGTGGAATATCCTGGATGAGGTTGTAGTCCTTCGAACTAATAGCGTTGGCCAGTATGTGATTTCCAGGCGCCCTTCTCAATGGTCAGGTACCCGGCAGCGGGTAGGAGCTTTTTTTATGGGCCGGGGTGGTGAATAATATTTTATTACCGACTTCCCCGGTGTCTAATTAGTAGGCACCAGGTGGTCAAGGCTAAGCATTCACGATTTAGATGAGGACTTTACTCAGTCAGCTTCTCCAGATAAATGGCCACTAAAATCTGTTGGGGGGAATCATTCTTCCTATGCACACCAAGTCAAACGATCACTATCGAAAAAATCGGCTATGATAATACCAGACCTTCGGAACGCGTAAAAATTGAGTTCTGCGTTTCTTTCGAATAAATGCCTGGGTGGAAAAAGGCGAAACGTGCTGCTGAATGGGGCTTTCTTCGACGCTTTTGAGCTCCTTAACCCAATCTTTCGATTCTTCATATCCAAAGCGAATGAGATCATCAGCGATGGGTCCAAATTTTTCAATATCCTTTTTTAATTTGTATTTGTGATTGCGCCAATTGCCAATAGAAGAGGTGTTGATTTTTCGCACCCCGCCCAGCGCTTTTTGGGCATCCGCAGAGGGTTCCGCGTGGCGGGTATATTGAGAAAACCGATGGTTTTTCTCGAGAAAAGAAAGAGGTTCATGGATCTTCGCCTGTATAGCATCCGGTCGGGCGACCAGATCTTCGTACTTAAGCGTCAACACCCGCGGATGATCCTTGAATCGGGCATAGAAAGGCATATAATTAAACCAATATCGCAAGGAGCCGTAGTAATGCGTGGGCTTACTTTTATGCTTACTCACTGCAGAATCTCTCGGGTCCCGCAGCACAAAAAGCACGTAAATCGAAGGCACATAAGGCAGGATGCTATCCATAACGACAGTGTCCTTGGGCGATTTGGTGAGCAAAACCTGACAATCGTTGGGCGGTTTTTTTCCGATGCGTGCTTCGTGTGTCGGATAGCAATCAATCTCAAACGAGCTGCGCATCAGTTCAAAAAGCAAGGTCGTCCCTGATCGCGGACTGGAGCTAACGATGTGAATGTGCCTCATCAAGAAAATTTGGATCCCAAAAATGCGAACTTACAAAAAATTGTGTTTTTTGTTTATGCGGTCAAAAGGCTTGGATAGAAGGCAATCAAGTAAAAATGGCCAAATAGAGAAAGTTGGCGTCAAAAGTCACTTTAACAGGCGAAAGGTGTAGAAGAAAAAAGCCCCGTCGAAACCATCCAACGGGGCTAATTGTGGGGTTGTGGGCCCACCAGGGCTCGAACCTGGGACCACCTGATTATGAGTCAGGTGCTCTAACCAACTGAGCTATGGGCCCAAAGCGACGCAAATTTATGTAAATTTATGTCATAATCCAATACCATGGCAGGGAAACCGCAAAATATCATTTTTGATCTCGGAAATGTCATTGTAGACATTGATGAAGCGCGTACGTTTCGAGCCCTAAGTGATTATCTGGAAGAGCCTGGGACAGGCAGAATTCCTTCTGTTTTGGTTTCAATCATTCACGCCTATGAACAAGGCTTTATTCAAACGCCCGAATTTTTGAATGAAATTCTATTGCACATGCCCCACGGCCTTTTGGAGGAGCACCTGATTCAAGCATGGAATGCGATGTTAATCGATATTCCACAGCACCGTCTGGAGATGATTAAACAGTTGCGAGGCTCCTACGGAGTCTATATTTTAAGTAATACGAATGAACTTCATTTGGAATGGGTAAACCATTTCCTAAATCAAAACTATCAGATGTCCTGTTTTGACGATATTGTTGATTTTGCACTTTACAGCCATCATGCCCAAAGCCGGAAACCTCAAGCTGAAATTTACCACGAATTGCTGAAAAGGACTCGCATTTCTGCAGAGTCTGCCGTATTTTTCGACGATAAGTCCGAAAATGTGGAGGCGGCTAAACTCGCGGGGATAGATGCGCATCTCAGCCCCGCCAACATAGATATCTCCACGCAATGTGCTGTGTTTCTCTAACCGCCAACCATTTCCCTTTTAAAACCCATATCTGATATTGAGGACGATATTTCGTCCCATATTAGGAATTTCGAAAGCGCGTAGTATCGACATATGAGGCACGTAACTCGCATCGAGTAAATTGAATCCGCTCAAACCCAGAGACAAAGATTGTTTCCTCCAAGACCACTGATATTTTATATGTGCCTCCAATAGTGCATAAGCATCCGTAACTTCTTCCTCAAATCCAGGTCGGTTCTGTTCAGCAAACCCTGTCCAAAACGTTGATATCCCCAGGTTTTCTAAGCGCGAGGGCGAGTAATTCACCCCAAAGCGAATATTATCCTGAGGAATGAAAGTTAGGTTTTCAACTCTGTCGCGACGTTGGCCCCGAAATAGCGCTGCTGACATTTCAGCAGTCAGGTTTTGTCGGGGAAGAAGAGCATAGGAGCCTTCAACCTCAAATCCATACAAAAGCGCGGGAGCCTGTTCGAAGGCCCAAATGGTCAGTCCGTCTTCCGGGCGAACCTCTCCCGTACTTTTGAAAAAAGTAAAGTGATTTACCCAATTAGAGTACCCCGAGATTTGAAAATCCCAACGAGGCCCATGGATAGCATAACTCATGTCGACTTGAAAACTTTGTTCCCGTTCAAAATTTGCATTCCCGACTTCAAACCGGTTGGTTCCCGGATGTGGTCCATTGGAGAACAACTCTGCTAAATCCGGCGCTCTATAGCCCGAGGATAGGTTGATGCGCATACTACCTCCCCGGGAGTCGAACCGAGTCATCCCTAAACTGCCGGTCCAACCGTCGAAAGAGCTTGACAGCATTTTGCTTTCCGGATTGCCCGGAAGAATAAATCCGTAATTAACCAAATTTGAGGCAGATGCATCGGCAGTTACTTGTCTGTAATCATACCGCAGCCCCCCTTGAAAGAAATAATTCGCTCGCTCCCAGCTCCCCAGGTAAAATAATCCATTTTCCCAACTCAGGGCATCCGGGATTAAAATTTCCTGTACGTCAGTCATATTGCTGTTGTCAATCCGTGAACCTTGAATTCCAATCGTATGCTGCCAACCGTTTCCCAAATGCCGGGAAATACGTCCCGTGTAAAAGCTGTGATGCTGAATCAGGCCTAAATCTACCTCGTCAAAAGAGTCTTCAATTTCTGTTCTTCGATTGATGTGATGCGAAAAGTGCAAGTGGCTGACCCAGTCATTTTGCACCCATTTCATATTGTAGGATAGGATGTGATCCGCAACCTCTTGAAAGGGAAGGAGACGATTTCGGTCATTTCGGGTGGTGGCGAGACTTTCGTCCAACTCATTGTCTTCTATAATCCCCAGGTTTTGATCCAGGTAGGTGTAGGACAATCGATGCGTTGTTCGCTCTCCGCGGAAGCCTGCATGTAGTCGTAAAGTCCGATTAGAAAAGCGGGAATTTCCGATGGCCCGCTGGTTGCCAGCTAAATAATCTGCATGGGAGCTATAAGCCGCCTCGGCTCCTAGAAAGAGGCCTGAGGAGAAGGCTCGCCCCAAGCGAAGAGTAGGGCGCACCCCCAGACTATTGCTGTGCAGGGTCATCCCCATTTCACCTCGCCAGCGAGTGTCCTGCCAGAGACAGTCGTCATCCTGCATGAGCAACACGCCACCAATAGCTCCCGACCCATAAAGTAAAGAAGCTGGCCCTTTAATAACATCCACATTGCCGATTCCCAATTCATTGATGCCGAGACCGTGGTCGGCACCCCATTGGTGATTTTCCAGTTTGTTTCCCTGGAAAATGGTGACGACACGACTAAAACCCAGCCCGCGGATAAACGGTTTGACAATACCGGGACCCAATTCAGCCGCACTGATCGCCGGGTCTTGTTGAAGTGCACCCATGATCCCCCCAGCTGAGCCAGAATACTCCAATTCACGCGTAGAAATGCGGGAAACCAGAAAAGGCGTTGGAGATTGAATGCCCGTTTGTTGGTCAATCACAACCACTTCTTCCAGGACATCGCTTCGAGGCTCAAGTTGGATCAAAAATCGAGGGGGTTCAGTCTGGGACCGAATCAGAGTATCTACTTGAGGTTCTGCCCCCAAATATTCCAGCTTCATGACTAGCGTATCTGAATGAATATCTTTAATATAAAATTGGCCGCTTGAGTCTGCAGTGACTCCGCGGTCATATTGCGGTAGGTAGATCGTCGCAAAAGGAGCTGGGGTTCCATTTAGCTCAACCTGGCCTTCCCATATAAATCCTTGACTAAATAAAGGGGAGGTTCCGCAGATACTAATGAACAGGAAAAGGGAGAAGTTGATATAAGTGAGCTGTGGCAGATCCTTCAAATTGTAAAATGACCCCATAATTATTAGTTTGGTGCAAATATAAATAAAGTTTAGACAAGACTAAAAACGAAATCATGTTGATATTTTTTATCTGATGAGGATAGTCATGGCATTGAATGCAAAGGGTTTTGGCTTTCACCCCGGATTTTTTTAAAAGTTTTTCCTGAAAAGTATTGCGCATGAAATAATCATTACCTATCTTTGCACTCGCTTTGAAAGAAAGGCGAAAAAACAAAACTTAGTCAAACGATAGCGTTTGGCTTTGAAAGTTCTTTGAACTGTAGGAAGGTAAGGAAAAGAGGAGAGAGAAAGATTTTAATGAGTAGCGTGAGCGAGCGATTGAATTTGCGTTTACGGTTAGTTTTGGATTAGCTGTAAGCGGTATAGATTTTT
>Ga0209947_1000670_pt1 | contig 21117 bp, 14 predicted proteins | sample SalPonR2_B_D2_MG_FD_185706 | JGI IMG/M metagenome (GOLD analysis project Ga0209947, IMG submission 185706) | Salt pond soil microbial communities from South San Francisco under conditions of wetland restoration - Salt Pond MetaG R2_B_D2_MG... ...
TTTAAATCAAAATTTTGATGTTCAAAAACTTAGAGAACTTGATCTTAAAGATTTAGATATACTTGCTCAAGAAATCAGGGATTACATTATAAATGTTACACAGAAAAATGGAGGTCATATTGGACCTTCACTTGGAGTAGTTGAATTAAGTATAATACTACATTATGTTTATAATACTCCAGTTGATAAATTGATATGGGATGTAGGACATCAGGCTTATGCACATAAAATTATTACCGGCAGATATGACGAATTTAAATCTTTAAGAAAATTAAAGGGAATATCTGGTTTTTTAAAAGAAAAAGAATCAGAATTTGATGTTTATGAAGCGGGACATACTTCTACATCAATATCTGCTGCTGCTGGTTTTGTTTTAAGCAGGAAATATAATAAGAAAGACCACAGCGTTATATCTGTTATTGGTGATGGAGCCCTGACAGGCGGAGTAGCTTTTGAAGGTTTGAATTATCTCGGATCACTCAAGGAAGATGTACTTGTTATATTAAATGATAATGAAATGTCTATAGCCTCAAATGTTGGAGGTTTTTCAAAATATTTTAATCAAATTATTACACATAAAATATATATCAATGCAAAAAAAGAAATACAAAAAATATTGAAAAGTTTAAAAATGAGTGATAATTTCATTGATTTTGCAGAAAGAATCGAAGAATCAATGAAAAACATTATTATTAAGGGGGCTTTCTTTGAAGACCTTGGGTTTGAATATTTTGGTCCTGTAGATGGACATGACATGAGAGAGTTGAAAAATATAATGGAAAAAATGAAAAATATAAAAGGACCAAAATTATTACATCTTTATACTCAGAAAGGAAAAGGTTTCAAAAAAGCTGAAAAAAATCCTGAAGCATTTCATGGAATTTCTCCTGCGGGAATAAAAAAGAATGTTATTAAATATACTAAAGTATTTTCAGATAAACTGCTGGAGATTGCTAAAAAAGATAAAAGAGTTGTATCAATAACAGCAGCAATGCCTTCAGGGACAGGACTAAAGGTTATTCAGGAGGAAATTCCAGAAAGATATATAGATGTTGGGATAGCTGAACAGAGTGCTGTAATCATTGCTAATGCTCTTGCAAAAAATAATTTTAAACCTTTTGTAGCAATTTATTCAACTTTTTTACAGAGAGCTTTTGACCAATTAATTCATGATGTAGCTTTACAAAAAAATCCTGTTAAATTGTTTCTTGATAGAGCAGGATTAGTTGGGCAGGATGGTCCTACCCATCACGGGACATTTGACATTTCATATCTAAAATTAATTCCTAATATGGTTTCTGTAGCTCCCAAAGATAGTTCTGAAATGAGAAAGATGATTGATTTCATGTATGAATATAATGATGGTCCCATAACAATGAGATATCCACGAGGTGAAGCAGTAAAGCCATTTACAGAAAAAAAATCAGAAGAGATAGAACTGGGTAAATCAGAAATTATTGAATATAATGAAAAAGCTACTATTGCTTTTTTTGCACTCGGAAGGATGGTCTATGAAGCTTTTAAAACTAAGAATAAACTTGAAAAAGATGGAATTAACTCATCAATTTTAAATTTGAGGTTTATTAAACCTGTAGATGAAAAATCAATTATAAAAGTATCAAAAAATGCGAATATAATAATCACTCTTGAGTATGGAAATATCCCCGGCGGGATTGGCGAAACGATCAATTCAATTATATTAAAAAATATAAATGAAAAGAAAAAAATTATTAATATTGGAATTGAAGATACATTTATAGAACATGGTAATCAGGATAAATTATTTGAACTATCAGGATTGGATTCTAATTCAATTTATAAAAAAATAAAAAAATGTCTAAAATAAGATTAGATAAGTATTTAGTTGACAAAAATTTTTTCAAAAGTAGAAATAAAGCTCAAATTGAAATAAGAGCTGGGAATGTTTATGTTGATTCTACCCAGTGTAAAAAAAAATCTGTTAAAGTTGATGAGAATAATAGAATTGAGATTAAAGATAGATTTCTTAAATATGTTGGAAGAGCAGCCTTGAAATTGAAAAAATTTCTCAAAGGTAACAATATAGATGTTTATAATAAAGTAGTTTTAGATGTTGGAAGTTCAACTGGTGGATTTGTTGAAGTTTTGCTTGAAGAAGGAGCTTCTTCAATTATTGCAGTGGATGTAGGAAAAAATCAATTAGATAGAAAACTAAAAAATAATAATAGGGTTGAGGTATTTGAAAATACTGATATTAGAAAATTTATAAAAAAAAGGAAAGAAATAAATTTTGATATTATTACTGTAGATGTTTCTTTTATATCTTTAAAAAAAATAGTGGGGATTTTAAAAGATAGGGCTCAAAAGTATATATTTTTATTTAAACCTCAATTTGAAACTAAAAAAAATAAAAAAGGAATTGTTAGGAATTTAGAGTTACATGTGAAATTATTAAAAAAATTTGTTGATTTTATAGAAAAAAAAGGTTTTAATATAAAAAAAATAGAAAGGTCTAAAATCATCGGTGAAAAAGGAAATATAGAATATTTTGTATTTTGTTCAAATAGATTTATTGATAATTTTGATAAAGAAAAAATAAAAGAGAAAGTTTTTTAAAATGAAAATATTTTTGTCTGTTAATCCATATAAAGAAAATAAATATAAAAAGTTGATATCTGAAATAGAAAATTGGACAAAAAATAATTTAAATGTTGTTGGAAATATAGCAGATGCCGATACTGTAATTTCTCTTGGTGGAGATGGTTCTCTTTTATATTCTATTAATAAATACAGGGGAAATTTTAAATTCCTTGGTATTAATCTGGGGCATCTAGGTTTCTTAACTTCTGCGGTTAGAGAAGATTATAAAAAAATTTTGAAGGATATATTTATAAATGAGAATTTTAAAGAAGAAAAAATATCTTACCTGAAATTTGAAAATAATTTGGATGAAATAGCTATCAATGATATTGTTATTAAAGCAACAAATAATAAAAGTATAATTAGAATGAATTTGTTTATTGAAAATGAATTTATTTACAGACATACAGGTGATGGTTTAATAATTTCGACTCCAATAGGTTCTACTGCATATAATTTGTCAGTAAATGGACCTATATTAAATCCAACAATGGATTCTTTTTTAATAAATAATATTGCAGCCCATTCTCTTAATGTAAGACCTATTATTTTAAATGAGGATGAATCTGTTCGTATAGAAATTATTGATAAGGAGGCTTCATTAATTATTGATGGTCGTACAGATATAAAAATAAAAAAAGATTTAAAAATATTTCTATCAAAAAATAAAATTTCTATTTTAAGACCGCAAAAATGGAATTTTTATAATGTTTTAAGGAAAAAACTACACTGGGGTAAGAGGGGATAGCTTGTTACAGTATTTGTATATTGAAAATTTTGCTATAGCAGATAAGGTTGAGATAAATTTCAATGAGAAATATAATGTTATCACCGGTGAAACCGGAGCGGGGAAAACCATTATCATAAATGCTTTATCTCTTTTACTGGGGGATAGAGCAGATATTGATATCATAAGAAAAGGGAATTCAAGTGCTTTAATCAAAGCTGTTTTTAGAGTGGATGAGGAAGTTGAATCAGTTTTAAAAAAAAATAATATAATATTAAAAAATAAAGAAGTAACATTGGAAAGAGTAATACATAGAGAAAAACGTAATAAGGTATATATTAATAAAAATAGAGTGACATTGAAACTCGTTCGAAAAATAATGGCTAAACTTGTTGATTTAAATAATCAGAATGCACATCAGATGCTTATGGATCCATCGAATCATTTATCATTTATTGATTTTTATGGAGATTATAATTACCTTCTTGATAAATATTCAAATAAGTTCCAACATTTAAAAAATATGACTGAGAGATATGAAAGATATAAAAATAATAAGAAAGAATTAAAAAGAAGATTGGATAATTTGAAATATGAATATAATGAAATAAGTAAGGTGGAACCAAAAATTGGTGAGGATGAAGATTTAACTGAAGAGATACAAATGCTTGAAAGAGCAAAAGATATAATAATGTCCGGTAATTTTATTCATAATTTAACAGAAGAAAACGAAGTATTTGAAGATATAATGAATAATTTATTTGAAAACTTGAATAATTTAAAAAATGTTAATGATCAGATGGATAGATTCGTAAAAGAGATTGAAGAAGGCATAGAACAATTTATGTCAAGTTCTGAAGAATTGAAGTTTTACATTGATGACATGGAACTTGATGAAAATCGATTAAATAAATTAAACATGAGATTGAATAAAATTGAAAAGTTAAAAAATAAATATGGTGATTCAATTGAGGAAATTTTAGAGTATCAGCAAAAAATTAAAAATGAGATAGATGAAATTGAAGAAACTTCATTTGATTTTGAAAAAATAAAGAAAGAAATTGAAAAATTAGAAAAAGAAGTAATATTTATTGCTGAAGAAATTGAACAAAAGAGGAAGAGTGTTTCTAAAGAATTTTCGAAAAAAATTGAAAGAGAACTTTCATTTTTATCAATGGATAAAGCATCATTTGAAGTCAAAATTTATAAAAACAATGAAGGATTAAAAATAGATGAAAATTATTATGATTCTAATGGTAGGAATAATGTTGAATTTTACATTGAAACGAATACGGGAGAGGGGTTTTATCCTCTTGTATCAATTGCTTCAGGAGGAGAATTATCAAGGATTCTTTTTTCAATAAAATCAGTTTTAAGTCATAAATATGATGTTAATTTATTAATATTTGATGAAATAGACAGCGGTATAGGAGGAGAGATATCAAAAAAAATGGCAAAAAAACTGATAACTCTTGCAGATCAATTTCAATTAATTGTTATTACCCATCAACCTCAAATAGCTGCTGCTTCTGATAATCATCTATATGTTGAAAAAAGAGAGTTTAATAGTAGAACTGTTTCCAGAGTTAGAAAACTGAATGAAAAGGAACATATTACAGAAGTAGCAAGAATGATTGCCGGAGAAAATATAAATGATCATATTATTGAAACTGCTAAAACTATGTGTTTGGAACTTAAGTGATATCTTGAAAAGAAACAAAAATTTTTATTTTATTTTTATAATTATTTTTAATTTTACAGTATTAATATTTTCACAGGGAACTAGTTCTGTTCAAAAAACTAGAACTTCGAAACAACATTTTAGAAATAAGGAGTATGCTGATAATGAAAAGCGTCAGGAGTTTACAGATAATTTTCTAAAATATAATAATAAAAATTTTGGGAATTATTTTTATGGTGTTGACCTTATTTATTTAAATCCTAATTTAGATTTTGATAAAAACATGTGGGATAAAATTGTTAAATCAGATTATGGGAAGAAAAAATCTATTGATTCCGGATTTATCCCGGAAATTAATATTGGAGATAAATCTACAATATCAATTTCTGGAAGAAAAAGCATTGGTTTTCAAATAACTAATAAAATTTACCCGAATAGAAAACCGGGTATTTCGTTGGATCTTCCTGAATCTACAACAGATTTTTCAATTGATCAGGAAATGCAGATTAGAGTTGAGGGAAATGTTTTAGAAAGATTTTATATTGATATTGATTATGATGATACAACAGAATGGGATTCTAAAAAAAATATAAAGCTTTCTTATTTGGGAACAGAAGATGACATTATACAGGAAGTGGTTTTAGGAGATATAAATTTATCCCTTCCCAGAACAAAATTTATTAGTTTTAATAAAAAATTATTTGGAGTTAAATCAGTTCTGGAAATTGGTCCAGCTTCATATTATGCAATTTTGAGTAAAGAAGAAGGAGAGACCAGTAGCGCATCTTTTTTTGGAGAATCTAAATTAACTACAAATTTAATTCCATCTTCTAATTATGAAAAAAAATATTACAATTTAAAAAATGTTATTGAAAATGATCAATTTCCCATAAAAAATGTTAATGTTTATTATGATGATAAGAACAAATATTCAAATAATGAAAATACTGAAGAAGTAGATATCATTATAAATGGAGAAGAAAGAAAATTTTATTTAGATAAGTTAAGGAATATTGATGATTATCTAATAAAAACCGAAGATAATTCAATTATTGAATTTAATAATGAATATGATGATGGATATTTGTTAATCACATATGAAGATGCTAATGGAATTTTACATAATTTTTCCAATTTTAGCGAAGAACAAATAATTTTTGAAGTGGAAAATAGATTTTCAGAAGCCAGAATGAAAGATAAATATTTTTTGGGTAATGATGGATTATCAATAGAGGAAACAACAATTAATATTTATGATTCTGCAAATAATGAAAAAATAGAAATTGACAATAATCTTTATTATTATACATATATATTGGGTATAGATGAAGATAATGATGGAACAGTAGATTCAAAATTTATTAATTATGAAGATGGCTTATTGGAATTCAAGTATAAAATAAATGGTGCATATTATATAAACAAAAAACCTTTTAATTTTAGCAAATATATTGAATTAGGAACGGTGCAGGTTGCAGAGTTGCCAGATCATTTAGAAAATATTTATAATGAAGTAGGAGAAGATAAATTTTTGGATTTGATTAATACTATTGATAATAGTGAAATTTATAATGATTACACCAATCCAAGAATTTATTTCAATATTTATGTTAAATATTTTTCTCCTCAAAAGAGTTATAATTTAGAGCATATAGATATTATTCAAAATAGTGAAAATGTAATTGTAGATGGCATTCAACTTGTTAAAAATCAGGATTACACTATAGATTATAATATGGGACAAATTAAATTTCTTAATCAGGATATTATTTCTTCAGATTCAGAAATTGAAATAGATTATGAATACAGGCCTGTATTTGCTTCAAAAAGCAAAACTTTATTTGGAAATAGAATTGAAGTGGATATATATGAGGACTTGTTTTTTGGAGCAACTTATATTAGAGATTGGATGCCTGAACAAAATTTAAATAGAGCCCCCAGTTTTGGAGATGAAACTAAGAGTCATAGTGTTTATGGTGTAAACTTGAATTATAACTGGAAATTCAATGATTTTGAGGGAAGTATAAAAGCGGAAATTGCACAAAGTACTATTAATCCTAATACTTATGGAGAAGTTATATTAGAAGACATGGAAAATAGTAAGATCCAGTCTACAATTAGTTTATCCCGAACTCAATGGAATATTGCCTCTCCACCGGATGGGTTTTTTAATAGTAATAGATATACAAGTTATTTATCTGTGTTGGATATGTTTGAAAATGAGTATATAGATTTAGATGAAATAGATAGTAACTATGGAGATACCACTAAAAATATTTTAAAAATAAACAGTCTTCCTCAAGATCCTAATGAATTTTTTTCTTATGTGCAAAATATCTCAACAAGGGGAATAGATTTATCAAATTATGAAAAAATTGTTTTTTGGTATAAGCTTGATGGAGGGAATGGAGACATAAACATTGATCTAGGCATCATAAATGAAGATAGTGACCTTGATGGGATATTTGATACTGAAGATACGAACAATAATAACAACTTAGATATAAATGAGGATGTAGGTTTTGATTTTAATATTAATGGAGATATCATTAAAATTGGAGCTAATAATAATCTTTTAGATGATGAAGATTTAGATGGGGATGGAGTTTTAAGAACAAATGAAGAAGCAATTAGTTATAATATTCCATTAACAGGGGATAATGATTGGCACAAAGTTTCTATAAATTTAAATAATTACACTTCCGGAATATTTGATGCTTTAGATTTAGTTAAACATATTAGATTATGGGGGGAAAATTTTAGTGGAGGATCTCTAGAAATAGGTAAGATTGATTTGATTGGTACATCATGGGAAGTAAGTAATATAAATCCTTCTTCAAATATTTTTGATATTAAAACTGTTAGTAATTATACAGATCCTGATTATATTCCTTTACATGATTATACTATTGATGAAAGTGATAGAGTAGTGGAAGATATTTCTCTTGTTATGGATTTTGATATGTCAGATTTTAGTGAAGGTACTAACAATGCGTATTGTAAGAAAAATTATGTCAAAAGTAGAGATTTTACACTCTACAATAAAATTGATTTTGCTTATTTTGTTAAAGAAGCAGATAGTGCAACTTTTGATTTATTTGTTAGACTTGCAACAAATGAAAATAATTATTATGAAATTACTAAAGAAATTGATTCTTCTTCAGTTTCTGAGTGGAGATATATTACTTTGTCTGATTTAAAAAATATTAATAATAATTCTGATATAATTAAAATAGGAGAACAAGCTGATATAAGAAACATAAAATATGTATATTTTGGTGTAAAAGGAGATGAAACCAGGGGTGCTTATAGTGGAAAAATTTATGTTAATGATATAAAACTTTATGATTCTAACAAACAGGAGGGAAGAGCTAAATATCTTTCTACGGAATTTAATTATAAAAATTATGTATCAATGAATTATAATATTGAATCGAAAGATGGCAAATTTGCTCTTATTGGAAGAAATCCAGATAATAGTACTAATTTTACACAAAGATTAAATACAAGTTTTAATTTTGGGAAAATGTTTTTAAAAAATAAAAAAATTGATTTATCTACTTCTTTCAATTTTGTGAATTCATTGAGTGAAAATTCTTATAATGTTGTTGACAATAATAATTTCTCTAATTTTGGGAAAAACATTTCTAATCAATATAATATTACAACGAAAATATCTAAGGAAAATTGGCCAGTAATTCAATATAAATATGATTACAAAAAAAATGAAGAAGAGGGCACTTTTTCACCATTCTATGATGAAAATATATTAAATTTTGTTAGTTTTAATTATTCTATTTCAAATAAAAATAATTTTTATAATTATTTTTTACCTGAAAATATTATATTTCAAACTTCGGAAAAATTGGATAGAAGATATTACTCAAGAGTGGATGATAAAAATAAAAATGATTCTGTTAAAATAGATGATTGGGTTTTGAATCTTGGTTGGGAATGGATTGATAATTTTGAGACAGAATGGAAATATAATTTGACAGAGAAATGGGACTTAAAGGTAAATGAATTCAAATATAGTGAATCCTATTACAATCTGGATAATAGTTTTGATAAAAGGTTTACAAAATATATAAATATATACTTAAGGTATTCCTCGAAGTTTGTTGATACTTGGAATTCAGATAAAATAGCAAACACAAATTATTACGCTTCTGATTATGATTTTAATAGAGATTACTCTGGAAAAATATCTCTGTATTTATATGATTTTTTTGATAAAACAAAATTTTTTACTGATAAATTTAATTTAAATTTGGAGTATAAGAGTGGTAAAACAATTAATTATGATGATGTAGTAAATGATTATTCCTGGACGATTATTTTAGGAGATCCTAATGCTTTTGTTAAAAATATTACCCCAGATTTAGCAATTGATAGGCATGAATATTCTTTTTCTTATAGAACCACATTCTTAGGATTTTTGAAAACTAATTTAAAATATGATTATGAATCACAAAACACGGAATATAAAACAGCTAATTCAAGAAAAAATGAAAGATATGAATGGCCTAATATTGATATATCTTTAACTAATATTAATGAAATCCCTGTTTTAAATTTATTAAAAGACTATATTGTATATCAAAATATAAGATTTAATTACAATAAAATCATATCCAAAACAAAGCATGTAAATTCTAAAAGAAAAACAATCACAGTAGATCCTTCTTTTAGTTGGAATATACGATGGAAAAAGGAAATTCAAACTTATTTATCAATTAATAGAACCGTGAAAGAATATTATAATTATGAAAATAGCCCAAGTTTAGAAAATGGTTTAACGGCAAGATTTAACATTGATTATGAATTTAGAACCTCAAAAATAATAGATTTATTCATAACTAAAAAAACAAAAGAATCGTCTTCAATATTTTCTCTTGGATATGAATTTTATTATGATGAAAAATGGTATTCGAGTAATACCGAAAATGATAAATTGAGAATTAAAAATAAAATATCAGCAAAATATTCATTAGGAAATCAATTTAATTTTTCAGGAAATTTTATGTACAATATCTATAGAAGTGATAAAATAATAAATAGTTATAATGAATTTGGAATTGGAGTAAGTTTTGAAATTATTTTTTAAAATAATGTTTGTTATTTCTATTCTATTTTCTTTCATTTATAATACAATGTCTCTAAATATAGAACGAATTGAAGATATGCCTGTATATGAACCAAATTATATGATTAATCAAAATGGTAATAAGTATCCAAAAATTTATATGGGATATTCTAATCAGATAAAAAATGGACCTTATTTTGGACTAAAAGATTTATCTGCTGTTATTACTCCTCAATTTAATAAAAAATTTTTAATTTTCAATGTAAAAAAAAGAGATAATATAAAAGTTTATGATAAAAGAATCGAGGATAGTAATAAACTAATAATTAAATATAAAAATAATGATTATTATATTCAGTGGGGAGATAGTTTAGATGGTAAAATAGAAGTTAAGAGTAATATCTCAGCAATTATTAAAAGAGAAACATTAGATAAACAAATTTTATATGAAATAAAAATCCCATGGGGGAAAATAACTTTTTTTAAAAAAATACCTTTAAAAATTAATTTTGTTATATATGACAATGATAAATATAATAGTAAAAAAATGGTTTTAAGTGAGTCATATTATTCACTATATTTCAATATTTTAAACAATTATTTACACGTTGAAAATCCCTCATTTTTTACATTTGATTCAAAAAAAGTTATTAACTTTGAAATAAATTCGGATACTAAAAATAGTAGCTCATTAATAATTAACTTAAATGGAAAAAACTATAAAAAAAATATATCTATAAATAAAGGAGCTAATAAATATAGATTGATTCTGAATAATGAAAAGTTGCTGGAGAATAATAAATTAGATATTAAATATGAAGATTTAAGTTCTTCAATAAACTTTAAATATTTTGAAAGTCTCGATATACCATTAAATAATTACAGATATAAACAAATTTATAATGAAGCTAAAAAAACTGTACAGGTCAAAAAATCATTAATTGATAACCAAAAATATAAGTTATTTTTAAAAAATAACACTTCTAATAGGATCAAAAACCTGGTTTTAATAGATAAATGGGATTCTCTGCTTGAGATATATTCTAATGATTCTATTAGGTTGAAAAACATGTATCTTTTTAAAATTAAAAAACAATTTGATAGGTTTACTTATTTTGACCTAATAGAAATTATAAAAAATTTTAAACATCCTAATAACATAGTAAATTTAATACTTTGGGATATAAATATAAAAAATGTGCTATCTCACTTTTTAAAAAATCCTTTGCATAATGATTTTAATATAATAATAACGGACCACTATAAAGATAATTTTAGTTTTTTTGATGATATTTTAAAAGAAAATATGGGAATTTTTAATATTACTTATATTTATAATTCTTTTAATAATGAGTTGTTAGAGAAAATTGATAATATTAAATATATAAAATACAACTATATCGATGAAAACGAAATTTTTAATAGAGTTAGTTCTTTCAAATTTGAGCCAATTAATAATTATAATTATTTTAGCAGTAATATAACAAATAATTGGGTTGATGGAATTGAGATTCTTGAATTAAAAGATTACAGTCAGGATAGATTTGGAGTTAGTGTTGAATCTTTAAACAGTAACATTAATATTTATACAAGAAATCTTTCTCTTTTTTCTTTAAAAAATGGATATAAAAATATAAATATCGATGATAAAAATTTAAAAAGCAATAATAAAACAAAAAATTATTATATATTTAACAAAGATTCTTCAAAATGGCAGAAAATTAAAGATGAAAGCAGGATTTTACCTAATATAAAATCTTTTTTTACCAACAAAATAACATGTTTTGATGAAAATACTCAAGAATACTGGTTAAAAAATTTTAAGAGAGATACAAATATTTCGGATAAAAAAAGAGTTATCTATTATAACAAAACTAATACTATTCCAGAGCTATTAATGAATAATTTCAAAATTAGAAGTAACCAAAATGGGTTTTACACAATGGGTAATAATTTTATAAAATATGAAGATAATTATATTGTGTTATTCAGAAATAAAGAAAAGGTACTTTTGATGTTTAACTACATGCTGAAAAAATTTATTTATTATCCTTTCAATTTTATTTTACTTGATAAAAAAGGTGAATTTCAAAAGGGTGGAGGATTAATTTTGAAATGAGAGCTCTTGTCCAAAGAGTAAATAGTGCTTCTGTAAAAGTTAATGGAAAGTTAAAAGGTGAAATAAATAAGGGATTGCTTGTTTTTTTAGGTATTCATGAAGATGATACAAAAGAAGATGTTTATTATATTTTTAAAAAAATTAAAAATTTGAGAATTTTTGAAGATGAAGAAGGCAAAATGAATAAATCAATTTTAAAAAATGGAGGGAATATTCTTTTAATATCTCAATTTACACTCCATGCAAATACTCAAAAAGGAAACCGGCCTTCATTTAATGAAGCAGCTTCTCGAAAAAAAGCTGAAAAATTATATGATTATTTTATCAAATATTCCACTGATAACGGATTTCCTGATATTCAATCAGGTAAATTTGGAGGGTATATGCAGGTGGAATCATGTAATGATGGGCCCGTTACAATTATGATAAAAAGCAAAAGAGAATCTGAATGAAATTTATTTTAGGATCTTCTTCTCCCCGCAGGATAAAATTATTTGAAAAATTAAATTTGAATTTCAAAACAGTAAAATTTAGTATTAATGAAATTAGCTATATACATAACAAAGCTCCCCTTAAAACTGCAAAAACTATTTGTAGAGAAAAAATGATAAAATTAAAAAAAATTGAAAAAAATAAAACTAATAAGATATATGTAACTGCTGATACCATAGTATATAAAAATGAAATTATTATGAAACCTGAGAATAGGGAAGATGCCTTAAAAATTCTAAAAAAATTATCTGATTCATCTCATGATGTTATAACTGCTGTTAATATTTCGAATGGTGAAAAAGATTATATATTTTACGAAAGAAGCAGGGTTTATTTCATGAAATTAAAAGAAGATGAAATTAATCGATATTTAAATTTAGATGAGTTTCATGATAAAGCAGGAGGATATGCCATACAGGGATATGGAGGATTTTTTATTAGAAAAATTAGAGGAGATTATTTTAATATTGTTGGCTTTCCAGTTAACAGATTTATAAGGACATTAAATGAAAGATTCGGGATTAATTTGATTTAAAATGAAACAAAGAAAAAATGTATTTCAAATAATTTATAAATGGGAAAATAGTAATTATTATATTGATCATCTTTTAGAACAAAATGATTTAAATAATTTTGAATACAGGTTAGTCAAAGGTGTAATAGAAAATAAAATATATCTTGAATATATAATTAATAATTATTTAAAAAGACCGGTAAGTAATAAAATAAAAATAATATTAAAAATTGCTTTATATGAAATTTTGTTTAATGATTCCTCTGTTAATTATGCAACAGTTAATGAAGCAGTTGAACTTACAAAAGAACACGGTAAAAAAGATAAAGGACTTGTTAATGCTGTATTAAGAAATTTTATTAGAGATAATTGCAGTGTCAATTTACCCAAAGATGAAAAAAGTTATTTATCAGTTAAATATTCATTTCCAGTTTGGATAATTGACATTTATTCTAAATATTATTCTTATAGAGAAATTGAAAAATTGTTTAAATATTTTTTTAAAGATAATTATTTAGATTTAAGAATTAATACTAGAATAATAAAAAAAAGTAATTACTTAGATTATTTAAAAAAAGAAAATATTAAGTATGAAATCAGTAAATATCTTCCTTATTATGTGAGAATATTGGATAAAATAAAGGTTTCTGAACTACCGGGATTTGACAAAGGGTTTTTCTATATTCAGGATAAGGCAGCTCAGTTAATATCACAAAGTGTTATTCCTTTAAAAGGTAATTTCCTTGATGTTGGCAGCGCACCAGGTGGCAAATTAACTTATTTTGCACAGGCAGCGGATGAAAATAAAAATAATATATATGGAATTGAAAAGTCTAAAAAAAGGATGAATAGATTAAAAAATAATCTTAATCGATTAAAAATTAATAATGTAAATTTAATACAGGAAGATTTTTTAACATATAAAACAAAATTGAAATTTGATAAAATATTTCTTGATGTTCCCTGTTCAGGACTTGGTGTTTTATCCAAAAAAATCGACATAAAATATAGATTAAAGAAAAAAGATTTAATTTCGTTGTATAAATTACAGCAAAAACTTATAAAAAAGGCTGCAGAATTAATAAAAGATAAGGGAGTAATATATTACAGCACATGCACTTTAAATTATAAGGAAAATGAGGGCATGATATCTAATTTTATTAAGAAAAGTGATTATAGATATTACAATATTAAGCAAAAAAAATGTTTGAACAATATATTATCAAGTGATAGTATATTAGAAAAGGGGATGTATAGAACCAATCCAGTACATGATAACATGGATGGAATGTTTTTTGTGTCTCTTACAAGGAGTGATTGATGGAATACAAATTATCAGCTTCAATATTAAATGCAAATTTTCTAAGTTTAAAAAAAGATATTGATAGTGTTATAAAATACATAGATGAAATTCATTTAGATATAATGGACGGTCATTTTGTTGAGAATCTTTCTTATGGATTTCCGATCCTGGAAGCTTTAAAAAATCAAAATTATAAAAAACCTCTGGATACACATTTAATGATTAGTAATCCTCAAAAATATTGGAAGTCTTTCTGCAAACAGGGGAGTGATATTTTAACTTTTCATTATGAAACAACAAGTCATAGCTATATTATATTGAAAAAAATATTAGAGTTCGGCTGCCAGGCAGGAATTTCATTAACACCAGCAACCCCTATAGAGGTAATTAATCCAATAAAAAATTATATTGATCGTATTTTAATAATGACGGTCGAGCCAGGTTTTGGAGGCCAATCTCTAATCCCCGAAATGTTAGAAAAGATAGAAAAAGCCAGAAGAATTGTTGGAGACGGGGTAGATATTGAAGTTGATGGTGGGGTAAAACCAAAATTAATTAATGATTTGAAAAAAGCAGGGGCTAATGTTTTTGTAGTCGGTTCATATATTTTTAAAGCAGGTAATAAAAAAGAGAATTGTAATAAACTTATTAAATTAATTAAAAATTAGAGGAGGGATTTATGATATCTAATATTGAAAAATTGTATTCCAAAAATGCTAATAATTTAAAAAGGTCAGTAATAAGAGAATTGTTGAAATTAACTAATAAGCCTGAAATTATTTCTTTTGCTGGGGGGTTGCCTGCTCCAAAAACATTTCCAAAAAATGAACTAAGTAAAATTGTAGAAAAAGTTATAACTAAAGATGGAAATATTTCACTTCAATATGGTGCAACTGAAGGTGATGAATTATTAAAAGAAGAAATAATAAAACTTTTAAATGAAGATGGCATTAAAAATTTGAAATCTGAAAATGTACTACCTGTGACAGCATCACAACAGGCACTTGACATGGTTAATAAAATATTTGTTAATCCGGGTGATCCCGTAATAGTAGGAATGCCCACATATGTTGGTGCAATAGGGGCAATGAGAAGTTATAGGGCAGACATGATTGGTGTGCCATTGGAAGATGATGGAATGAATATGGATATACTGGAGAAAAAAGTTAAAGAATTAAAAGATGAAGGCAGAAAATTGAAATATGTTTATGTTATTCCTGATTTCCAAAATCCCGCGGGAATTACAATAAGCAAAGAAAAAAGATTAAGGATGCTTGAACTGGCATATAAGTATAATTTCATAATTATTGAGGACTCCCCTTATAGAAATTTAAGATATACTGGTAAAAATGTTCCGTCTATATATTCACTTGATGACAAGGGGCATACAATTGCACTTTATACCTTTTCAAAAATTTTTGCACCTGGTTTTAGACTTGGATGGATAATTGCACATGAAGATATTATTGAAAAATTTGTTGTTGCAAAACAGGCAATGGACCTTTGTACACCTCCATTCTCTCAGAGAATAGCGGGTTATTATATGAAAGAAGGCCTTTTGAAAAAAAGAATTGCCAAGAATGTTGAAATATATAAAGAAAGAAGAAAAGCAATGCTTGAAGCTCTGGATAAATATATGCCTGAAAGAGATGATATATCATGGACAAAACCGGAAGGTGGCATGTTTCTATGGTTTACTGTACCGGATTTTATTAATACTGAGGATTTATTCTATAAAGCGATTGATGAAAATGTTGCTTATGTTATAGGAAATGCTTTTTATGTTAATGGTGAAGGAAACAACTCATGTAGGTTGAATTTTTCATATTGCTCAGCAGAAAAAATTGATGAAGGAGTTAAAAGATTAGCAAAAGTTTTAAAAGAAGATATTAAAGAGAAGGAATAGCAATTTTATATTGACATAACTGATTTTTTAAACTAATATATCCAAAAAAGAAGAAAGGGGTATATATGCGTAAGGTTATAAAATTAGTAATAATATTATCAGTGGTATTCATCATAGGATGTAATTCTGGTGGTAATGTTATTCTTGATAAAGCAGCTATTAATAAGGCTAAAACAAAAATAAACGATTTAGCAAAAATTGTTGGTGCTTATAAAAGATTGAGAAAAGAATTGCCTGCTGAAGATAAGCCACTATTTGATTCTTTGGAAGGTTTTATAACAGAAAAGAAGATGGCTGAATTTGTTCCTACTGTAGAAAATATTTATAATCAATACTTGGAAAAATTGATTAGTGAAAAAATAGAAGAAATATCAAATAAAAAATTATCAAAAATTGCTGAAGAAGCTAAAAAAGATGAAAAAATGCAGGAAAAATATTATCAGCAGCTTATTGAACAGAATCAAGCAATTTATGATGGAGCTGTTCCTGAAAAGCTAAAGGAAGAATTAAAAGATGAGGCTCAATTGAAAGTTATTGAACATTATAAGAGAGAAGAGGCATTGTCTTTGATTACAGATAAGGAAAAAGAAGAATTGATGAGCGAGGCTAAAAATCTTTATAGAAGGAAACTTCCTCCTTTCAATACAAATCCCGAGGAAGGTGGATGGAAAAAGCCGAAGTGGGTTGTTATTGAACCTAAAAAAGAGTTAATAGTTGAAGAAAGAGTTCAAAGATTTAAGGAAAATTATGGAAGAGAACCAAGAGGCTTCAGGTTAAATAGAATAAAAGAACAAGTAGATGCTTTTGTTAAGTCTCAAAGAACCGGTTATGTAATTTGGATGGCTAATGATAGTAACAATACTCTTGTCTATGCAAAAGTTCAATAAAGATTTTATATATAGAAGGGAAGAAAATCTTTCTTCCCTTTCTTTTTTTTTTACTTATCCGGGATAGGAAATTTTGATGGCTAATTTTAATTCTACAGATAGAGAAAAATATTTAATTAATTTGATATTAGAACACTATAAAAAAGATAGAAAAGATGATTATTTTTATAATAAGATTATAAAATATTTTAAAAAATTATTTAATAAAAGTGATGAATATAAACCATCAAAAGGTTATTTAGAGAATGAAAAAAGTATTGAAATATATGAAAAGATACAGGCTGAAAAAATAACTGCAAAAGACACACAGTGTTTAATAATTGCCAGGAATGGAAAAATAAAAGGAAGTATTGAAGCGAAGTATCTCTATATTTCCGGTAAAATTGAGGGAGATATAAAATCAAAATATCTTTTCTTAAAAGGGGAAGTTGATGGAGATATTGATACCGATTATCTTGAGATTTTTTCAAAAGGTAAAATAGAAGGTAATGTTTCTACAAATAACCTGGTTATGCATAAAAAAACTTTTTTAAATGGGAATTGTAAAATTACAAAAGAATAATATATTAAATATGGAGGAGATGCTATGTCAACAAATATTGAAAAAATAAGAAATGTTGCTATTACTGGGCATAATGCAACTGGAAAAACCATGATTGTAGAATCAATTTTAAAAGCAACAGACCAAATTGATAAAAAGGGGTCTATTCAAAAAGGAAATACTTTTTCTGATTATGATGAGCAGGAAAAAGAAAGAAAAATGTCAATTAATTTAACGACAACCTCTTTTAACTGGAATGATTACACCATTAATCTTTTTGATGCTCCTGGTTATAATGATTTTATAAATGATAGCAAGGCTGGTATTTATGCCTCTGATCATGTTATAACTACGTTTGATGCAATTTTAGGAGTACAAATTGGTACGGAAAGAGCTATTGAAGATTCAAAAAATATGGATAAAAATATTGCAGTTTTCATAAATAAAATGGATAAGGAAAATGCTAATTTTGATGAAGCGTATAATGAATTAAAAAATTCACTTGATAAACCAAGACCTATAGTTGTTCAATTACCTATTGGAGAAGGGGAAGATTTAAAAGGTGTTGTGGATTTAGTAAACATGCAGGCTTATGAAAGTGATGGAGAGGGTGAGAAAAAAATTGATATTCCCTCTGAAATTGAAGATGAAGTTAATGAATATAGAGAAAAATTGATGGAAGCTATTGCAGAGGAAGATGAAGAGCTAATGATGAAAGTTCTTGAAGGAGAGAAACTAAATGATGAAGAAATGAAAAAAGGATTAAAAAAAGCATTACAGATGAGGGATATTTCTCCAGTTTTTTTTGGTTCCGCTGAAAAACAAATTGGTATTTTTTCTATGATAAAATTTATTACAGAATATTTTGATTCTCCAAAAGAATTTTCAAGTTATAAATTAGAAGATGAAGAGAAAGCTATTGAAATTAAAGAAGATGGTCCTTTTATTGCTAAAGTATATAAGACTTTAATAGATCCATATACAGGGAAAATGAGTTTAATTAAGGTTCTTTCAGGGAAAATAACAGGAGGAGAAACTGTAAGATTAAATAATGAAGCAACTAATGAAAGGATTGCACATGTGTATATTCCAAAAGGAAAAGAACTTGAAGAAATTGATGAATTAAGTGCAGGAATGATTGGTGCAATTAATAAAGTTGATGCTATTAAAACAGCAGAAACTTTAACTGAAAAAAAAGATGAAAAGAAAGTAGAATTTTTTAAACCTCAGAAACCGGTTTATTCTCAGGCGATTCATGCAGGCAGTGGAAATCAGGATAAATTAGCTACTGGATTAAACAGATTAACCGAGGAAGATCCGTATATTAAAAGCTGGAGAAATAGAGATACAAAACAATCCATATTATCAGGACTCGGGAATATTCACATTGAAGTTCTTGTATCAAGATTAAAAGAGAGATTTAATGTGGATGTAGAAACATCAACACCAAAGGTTAGTTATAAAGAAACTCTTGCTAAAAAGGTTAAAAGCCACCATAGACATAAGAAACAATCAGGAGGAAGAGGACAGTATGGAGAGGTTTATATGGAATTTAAACCTTTAAAACGTGGAGAAGGATTCAAATTTATCAACAATATTGTTGGTGGTGTTATTCCTTCAGGTTTTATTCCAGCTGTTGAAAAGGGTGTAAAAAATAAAATGGAAGAAGGTGTTATTGCCGGGTATCCAGTTATCGATATAGAAGCATCATTGTATGATGGTTCTCATCACTCTGTTGATTCTGATGAACACTCATTTAAAATTGCTGGGTCAAAAGCATTTTCAAAAGCTTTTGATAAGGCAGGTGGAGTTTTGCTTGAACCTATTTCAAAAGTAACTATAGAGGTTCCCAAAGATCAAATGGGTGATGTTATGGGAGATTTAAACAGCAAAAGGGGAAAAATTCTTGGAATGGATCCATTAAAAAAGGGATGGCAGGAAATCAGAGCTGAAGTTCCTGAATCTGAAATGCAAAATTATTCAATAGATCTTAGATCAATAACCAGTGGAATGGGGAGATTTGAAACTGAATTTGCATATTATCAAAGAGCTCCTGAAGATGTACAGAAAAAAGTTGTTGAAGAGTATGAGAAAAGTAAAGAAGAGAATGATTAATGATTTTAATTTTAGTTTTATTTAAGAAGGGGGACTTATGAAAAAATTATTTATTGTTGTTTTAATAGGAATTTTTACAATAACAGCATTTGGTTTGCAGGTTAATGATATTGTAAATACATCGATTTACAATTCGAAAGGTTTTAAAGCTGAAGTAAAACAGGAAACTCAAGATGAAAAAGGAAATACAGCAAAGAGTAATTATACACTTTATAATAAAGGGGATTTTTCAAGAGTTGATATGAAATTAACTTCTGAAATGATGAAAAATCCTGCTCAATTACAACAAATGAAAATGATGGGTCTTGATGAGAGACAAATGATTATTGAGAGAACAGAAGATGATACAAAAGTTATGGTTATCTATCCGAGAAATCAGGCTTATTTCTATCTTAAAAATAAGCAGGCACTTGATCAAATAAAATCAAGTGGTGGATATGAAAAAACATTGAAAAAAAAGGTTGAAAAATTGGGAAAAGAAAAAATTAATGAAAAAGATTTGGTAAAATATAAAGTATTGGAAAATGAAGAAAACATTAAAGAAAATTATATGTATATTGATCCAAAAGATAAACTTATAAAAGCAAGTAAAACAGTAACAACAGATGGCGCAGAAGTATTTCAATCCATGAATAATTTTGAGATAGGAATTGATAATTCTGTTTTTTCTGAACCCAAGGGATACACCAAATATAAAAATGCTATGGACATGCAGAGAGCTATAATGCAGCAATTTGGTGGCTAATAAATTAAAAATTAATTAACAAATATCAATATTTAGAAGGGTGGTCTATGAAAGATCACCTTTTTTCATTTTTCTTATTTAAAAAGAATCTGTCTGTATGCTTCAAAAGCAGTTACTGCAACAGAGTTAGATAAATTGTAAGATCTTGTTTTCCCTATCATTGGTATTTTAAGAGCAGTATCTTTCTTTTTTTCCAATAAATTTTCAGGCAATCCTTTGGTTTCTTTTCCAAAAACAATGAAATCTCCCCATTCAAATTCTGCTTCATAATAAATTTTTTCAGCCTTTTTAGAAAAAAAGTAAAAGTTGGAGTTTTTGAAAGTTTTAAATAAAAAATCGAGATTATCAAAGTGATAATAGGTTAAGTGTTTCCAGTAATCAA
>Ga0209947_1000671_pt1 | contig 21112 bp, 21 predicted proteins | sample SalPonR2_B_D2_MG_FD_185706 | JGI IMG/M metagenome (GOLD analysis project Ga0209947, IMG submission 185706) | Salt pond soil microbial communities from South San Francisco under conditions of wetland restoration - Salt Pond MetaG R2_B_D2_MG... ...
TGAATTCTGTAAAAAGTGCAACAGGCGGAGTCGTATCAACAACAAACAGAGAAGCTGCCGCTGAAGCGTCGAGACAAATAATTCTTAGAAATCTTTCGGGAATGATTCTCATCGATTTTCTGGATGCAGACAAAAGAGCGCAGAAAGAGATATGTGAAATAATGAAAGGTATTTTTGAAAAATACGACAACCGCAAGTTTGATATATACGGATTCACGAAAGCCGGTCTTTTCGAAATGTCCAGGGAGAAAAAAGGCGTTTCATCGAGAAGATTCCATATGAGGGAGTGCGAATTTGCGAAACCGGTCTATACTATGGGCAGAATAGAAAAGGAACTTGCGAGAATAAAATTCCAAACATCCATGGATAAATTGGAGCTTTGCACAGATTTGGCAACAGGAGCATGGCTCGAGAAAACAGGATATGAAGCAGTTGCGGGGGAAAGATACGGCCAAATTGTAAAAATAATAAAAGACAAGGAAATGAAACCGGGGGAATTTGAAATCATCTATTTATAAATGGTGAAGTTTATGATATAATCGGTTTGTTGACTATGTGCGGCATGTGTGGTATCATGCATAAGCACGGAGAACCGCACGGATCAGGTATTAAGAGCGAATGCCGCCTGAGTTCGGCGAGATTGTTTAGAGGAGGTGTACAAGGCATGTATGTAATTATTGAAACAGGTGGAAAACAATACAGAGTACAGGAAGGCGATACACTTTTCATCGAAAAACTCAATGAAGCGGAAGGCGGAAAGATAAATTTCGAAAAAATCCTCGCTTTTTCCAAGGAAGGCGAAGTTTCCTTCGGAAAACCTTATATTGAAGGTGTTTCGGTTGATGCAACGGTTCTTGAGCAAGGCAAGGGACCGAAAGTCATCGTTTACAAGTATAAAGCTAAAAAGGACTACAGAAGAAAGCAAGGACACAGACAGCCGTATACAAAAGTCAAGATTGACGCAATCAACGCATAGGAAAGCTGGAGCAACGTCGTGATAGAAATAATGCTTTATAGAGAAGACACCGAAATCATGGGGTTTGAAATTTCCGGACATGCTGAAAGCGATGAATACGGAAGGGACATAGTTTGCGCAAGCGTTTCGGTTCTCGCTCAGACCGCCGTAAACGCATTAGGCGAATTGACCGGCATCGATTTTGAATATGAGGTGGCGGAAGGCTATCTAAGATGTCTTGTTCCGAAGAAATTGCCATCAGATGAAAAGCAAAAGGTGGCGACAATAATGAAGACGATTTATGTGGGATATGAAAGCGTTGCTGAAAGCTATCCCGATTATGTGAATATTCGTGTAAGGAGGTGCGACGATTATGATGATTAAAATGAATCTCCAACTTTTCTCAAGCAAGAAGGGTGTCGGTTCTTCGAAGAACGGTAGAGACAGTGAATCAAAGAGATTAGGCGTCAAAAGGGCTGATGGCCAATTTGTGAGCGCTGGAAGCATTCTGGTCAGACAGAGAGGCACAAAAATCCATCCGGGTTTGAATGTCGGCAGAGGTGGCGACGATACGCTGTTTGCAAAGTCTGACGGGATTCTTAAGTTCGAACGAAAAGGCAAGGATCGAAAACAGGCCAGTGTTTATCCGGCAAGTGTTGACGTTCAATAGAAAAAAGGCCCATGCCCTTTATGAGGTGTGGGCTTTTTATTGTTAGAGGGTGGAAATATGTTTATAGATGAAGCAAAAATATCGGTAAGGGCAGGAAAAGGCGGAGACGGAGCGATTTCATTTCGGCATGAGAAATATGTGCCTGACGGCGGACCCGACGGCGGAGACGGAGGAAATGGTGGAAACATAATACTTCGAGTAGACGACGGAATGAAAACGCTTATGGATTTTCGCTACAAGACAAAGTACAGTGCGGAAAATGGAGAAAACGGCGGCAAAAAGAAAATGTTCGGAAAGAATGGCCGCCATTTGACTTTGAGTGTACCTCCGGGAACAGTAATAAAAGATGCGGAAACAAATTTGATAATCGCGGATCTTGTAGAAAAAGGACAATCCGTGATAATAGCAAGAGGCGGAAATGGTGGAAATGGAAATACCAGATATAAGAGTTCTATACGCCAGGCTCCTAATTTTGCTGAGTCAGGCGATCCGGGTGAAGAAAAAATTCTTGTGCTTGAACTTAAGCTTCTTGCCGAGGTAGGATTGATAGGTTTGCCAAATGTAGGCAAATCTACTATCCTTTCGAAAGTCTCAAAAGCAAAACCCAAAATAGCCAATTACCATTTTACTACTATTCATCCCAATCTGGGCGTGGTCGAAGCTGTGAAGGGAAAGAGCTTCGTAATGGCCGACATTCCGGGATTGATAGAAGGAGCGCATCAGGGGACCGGTTTGGGACACGATTTTTTGAGGCATATTGAAAGAACCAGATTGCTTGTGCATGTGGTCGACATATCGGGTTCTGAAGGACGAAATCCCTTAAATGACTTCGAAATGATCAATGAAGAGCTTAGGTCCTATTCGGCTGATTTGGCTGCCAAAAAACAGATCGTAGTAGGCAACAAGACTGATTTGGCTGAAGGTTCGTCCGACATGGATTCTTTTAGAAATGAAATGGAGAGTCGTGGATACGATGTATTTTTCATTTCAGCCGCAGCGAGCGACGGTTTGGATGATTTGATGAAAAACATAACCGGCATCTTGGACAAGCTGCAGCCGGCCGAAACATTGGACATTGGACAAGACAAGGAAGATCACAAGCTTTACCGGTATAAGAAGAAAGAACGTGACTGGGAAATTGAAAAAACGAATGAAAAATTCCGGATTACGGGATATTCGGTTGAAAAGCTTATGAAATCAACCAATTTCGAGGATTGGGATTCCGTACAGAGATTTCAGGGAATATTAAAAAAGAAGGGTGTTTTCGAAGAACTGAAGAAAATGGGCGCAGTAGACGGTTCGACAATTGAGATAGAAGGATATGAATTCGATTATATCGAATAAGGGGGTGTTTGAATGACGGGTAAACAAAGAAGTTATCTTAAAGCCTTGGCGAACGGACTTGGGACAAAAGCCCAGATAGGAAAAGAAGGCATTACCGATGCGGTTTTGGCTCAATTGGATCAAATTCTTGAAGCGAGAGAGCTTGTGAAAGTCCACGTGCTCGAAAATTGCCAATTATCGGCAAAGGAAGCGGCAAATCAAGCCGCAAAAGACTTGAAAGCAGAATTCGTACAGGCGATAGGAAGGAAATTCGTCATATATAGAGAATCAAAAGATAATAAGACCATTGAATTGCCGTAGATTTTTTGAAAATTTAATTTTCGCGGAGGATGGAATGTATAAAAATCAATTGGTGCTGGAGGACGATAAAAAATACAGGATTGGCATTATGGGTGGAACTTTTGACCCCATCCATTATGGGCATCTTGTCATAGCAGAACAGATAAGGCAAAATTACAATCTTGACAAGGTTATCTTCATTCCAGTGGGAATACCGCCACACAAGAGAGAACTTCGGATAACAAAAGGCGAACATCGATATCTGATGATTTTACTTGCCACTATGACCAATCCGTACTTGGATGTTTCACGCATCGAGATAGACAAGAAGGATGTTTCATACACAATAGAGACCATGAGAGAACTTAAGAAAAAATACGTCGACAAAGATGTGGAGTTTTATTTCATAATAGGGGCGGATGCAATAAGTACAATTGAATCATGGAAGGAACCGGCTGAATTGCTGAAGATGTGCAAATTCATAGCAGCAACAAGACCCGGTGTGACAAACAGCAACATGTCTTCCATGATAGAGTATTACAAAGACAGCTATGCCGCCGACATACAGACGATGGTTGTATCGGCTGTGGATATTTCATCCACGGACATAAGGAATAGAATTGCCGGCAACAGGCCAATCATGTATCTCCTTCCAGAAGCTGTAGAGCATTATATAATGAAGAACGGACTGTATTCGGAGGGGAATGATGAGTAATCGGGAAGATGTCGTCAAATGGCTTTTCAGGAATTTGAAAAAAAAGAGGTTTGACCACGTGATGGGTGTTTTGAAGATGGCGATTGAACTTGCTGAAGTTCACGGAGTTTCAATGGAAAAAGCTGAAACGGCCGCTCTCTTTCATGATTATGCCAAAAACTTTTCCGACGAAGAAATGCTAGCGCGTATCGAAGATGAAAGTCTACAGGATGAAAATCTTTCTGTTTGCGCATCGATAAATCTTTACCATGGCATAGTCGGGGCGAGCATCGCCGAGAAAGAATACGGAATAGACGACAGGGATATTCTAAATGCCATAAGAAATCATACATTTGGAAGGGTCGGCATGTCGAAGCTTGAAAAGATAATATATCTTTCAGATATGATTGAACCTTCCAGGAATTTCAAAAGCGTGGAGGAAATAAGAAAAAAGGCATTTTTGGATTTGGACAATGCAATGGTAATGGCATTGGATAAAACGCTTCTTTATCTTATAGGCCGAGGCGAGGCGATAAACATTAATACGATATGCGCAAGAAACGATTTGCTGGCGGGCAGTTGAAAAAGGACAATGGGTAAAGGAGGCGTCTAAGATAGACAATATAAAAATAAGAGAAATAGTGAAAGCGATTGATTCTAAAAACGGCAAAGACATAGAAGTTCTAGATATTTCAAAACTTACAAGCGAAATGGAAGTTTTCATCATCGCGACTGGAAAAACCGATAGAAATACAATGGCGATAGCCGACGAAGTGGAATACAATCTCAAAAAGAGAGATATGTTTCCGTCCCACAAAGAGGGATACAGGAATGGAAGCTGGATACTTCTCGACTATGGAGATGTTGTTGTACATATATTCAAGCCGGAGGAACGGATGTTTTACAGCTTGGAAAAGCTTTGGAGCGGTTCTGCGCGATTGGATGTTGACAGTCTGCTGGAAAATAATTAAAATAGATAGTAATTGAATATGGAACAAGGGGAGCAGTAAGAAGATCCTTCTGTCTAAGAGAGCCGGTGATTGCTGGAAGCCGTCACAGAAACAATCTGAACTCGCCCCAATATAAACAGGAGTGGCTTCCTTTATCAGGCTCTAAGAGGGCTTTATTGCCAAGTAGGGTGGTACCGCGAGAAAATCTCGTCCCTATGGGGAACGATTGTTTCTAGTGGTGCTTTTTTTATTGCAGATTTTAATGAGGGAGGAGTACCTTTATGGAAAGATACAATTTTAATAAAATCGAAAAAAAATGGCAAAAGGAATGGGAAGACAAAGATGTCTTCAAAGTGCATGAAGATCTTGAAAAAGAAAAATACTATGTGCTTGAGATGTTCCCGTATCCTTCAGGAAAATTGCATATGGGACACGTTAGAAACTATTCCATAGGCGATGTAGTTGCACGCTACAAGAAAATGAACGGATTCAACATACTTCATCCTATTGGATGGGACGCTTTCGGTTTGCCGGCGGAAAACGCGGCAATAAAAAACAACATTCATCCCGATATCTGGACCAAGCAGAACATTTCCGAAATGAAGCGGCAGTTAAAACAATTGGGACTGAGCTACGACTGGGACAGGGAAGTCACTACATGCAACGAGGAATATTACAAATGGACACAATGGATTTTTGTTCAGCTTTACAAGAATGGTCTTGCATACAAGAAAAAATCTGCAGTCAACTGGTGCCCGTCTTGTGAAACCGTTTTGGCAAATGAACAGGTTGTAAACGGAAAGTGCGAAAGATGCGAAACAACAGTTGTAAAGAAAAATCTTGAGCAGTGGTATTTCAAGATCACCGATTACGCTCAAAGGCTTCTCGATGATTTGGATTTGCTCGAAGGCTGGCCTGAAAAAGTGAAGACGATGCAAAAGAATTGGATAGGGAAAAGCTACGGTTCGGAAATGACCTTTGAAATTGAAGGAATGGAAGAGAGTATGGAAGTTTTCACAACGAGACCGGATACCACATACGGAGTAACTTTCATGGTTTTTGCTCCAGAACATCCGCTTGTGTATGAAATGGTCAAAGGAACTGAGTACGAATCGGATTACAATGCTTTCATGGACAAGATAAGATCTTCGAGCGACATCGAAAGAACGTCTGCAAATGTTGAAAAAGAAGGTTTCTTTACAGGTAAATATTGCGTTAATCCGCTTAACGGTGTCAAAATACCAATTTATGCAGCAAACTATGTTCTTATGGGTTACGGAACCGGAGCAATAATGGCTGTGCCTGCACATGACGAAAGAGACTTTGAATTCGCCCAAAAATACGGCCTCAAAATAATTCCGGTAATAACTCCAGAAGACAAGATGCTTACCGAAGAAATGGAAGAAGCTTACATTGGAAACGGAAAGATGATAAATTCCGGAAAGTTCAACGGACTCGACAGCAAAGATGCAATAGACAAAGTAAGCGAATATATGGAAGAGTCGGGAATTGGAAAGAGAACTGTCAACTTTAGGCTCAGGGATTGGCTAATATCAAGGCAAAGATATTGGGGAGCACCTATACCGATAATGTTCTGCGAAAAATGCGGCGAGGTTCCTGTTCCGGAAGATGATCTTCCAGTCAAGCTACCGACCGATGTGGAGTTCAGCGGAAAGGGAGATTCTCCTCTCGGAACAAGCGAAAGTTTCGTCAACACAATATGTCCGATTTGCGGCGGCAAAGCACGCAGGGAAGTCGATACAATGGATACCTTCGTATGCTCTTCATGGTACTTCCTGAGATATGCGGATGCGAGAAACGACAAAGAAATATTCAGCAGGGAAAATGCAAAATACTGGATGAATGTCGATCAATACATCGGCGGGGTTGAACATGCAATTCTACATTTGCTGTACGCCCGTTTTTTCAACAAATTCCTTTATGACCAGGGACTGTCCCCTGAAACCGAGCCTTTTAAAAACCTCTTGACCCAGGGAATGGTATTGAAAGACGGATCCAAAATGTCCAAGTCCAAAGGAAATGTAGTGAGCCCGGAGGAGATAATTGCGAAATACGGTGCTGACACCGCAAGGCTTTTCATATTGTTTGCATCACCTCCTGAAAAAGACCTCGAGTGGAGCGATGCCGGAGTGGAAGGCTCGTTCAGATTCTTGAACAGAGTCTGGAGACTTACGCATTATGCTTTGGAAGAGATTGAGTCGCAAGGACGCTTGGTCGACGGCCCGATGGAAAAAGAGATGCAATACCACATAAATGCAACAATAAAGAAGGTATCTGACGATGTTGAGGGACGTTTCAACTTCAACACTGCAATCAGCGCAATAATGGAGCTTGTAAATGAAACCTACAAATACATGGACACGGAATACGATCATGCGACAATGAATGAAGCCATTGAGACCATACTGACATTGTTGGCTCCATTTGCTCCTCATATGATGGAGGAGCTTTGGGAAATATCGGGGCACAAAGGAAGCGTGCATGATTTGTCATGGCCGCAATATGATTTGGCGAAGACGGTGCGTGATGTTGTTGAGATTGTTGTGCAAATAAATGGAAAAGTCAAAGAAAGGTTAATGATTGAAAGAAAAGCCGGAAAAGATGATGTTGAAAAACTCGTTATGGGAATTGACAAAGTCAAGTCTGCTATAGAAGGAAAGGAAATGAAGAAATTCATATACGTTCCTGGGAAATTGGTCAATATTGTAGTAAAATAATGCTGCAAATACTATTTGGAGGTAGAAAGATGAAAATAAAAATGTTCAACACTGAAAATGCGCCTGCGGCTGTAGGTCCATATTCGCATGCCGTAATTGCCGGCGAAATGATTTACGTGTCCGGCCAAGTGCCTTTCGATCCTGCCAAGGGCGAATTGGTGAAATCCGGAATAGAGGATGAGGCAAAACAATGTCTTGAGAATTTGAAATCAATTCTGGTTGATGCGGGAACTAATCTTGAAAAGGTGGTAAAAGCTACAATATTCATCAAAAACATGGACGATTTCGGAAAAATAAACGCAGTCTACGGAACATATTTCAACGAACACAAACCTGCAAGGGCTTGCGTTGAAGTTGCAAGACTTCCTTTGGGTGTCAATGTAGAAATTGAAGTGATTGCGGCTCTATAGGCTGAAAGGAAAAAACTCCCGATGTAAAATATCATCGGGAGTTTCTGTTTTTTTGTTTTGTTTTTTTGATTCGTTTGAGTCTATTCACTGTCACATGGGTTCTCCAGGCGAGATAGAGCAGAAAAAAGATTGAAAATGAGGCAAGCCAGTTTATATTTTTCGTGAATTCGGAAAGTTTGTCCTTCCATGTTTTTTCGAGTATTGTTTTTTCGGCTGTAAGAGGAACGGTTCCTATAAGTTTTTCGTCCATTGAAAAGGTTATTTCACCGACAAGGTCGCCCTTGACAACAGGTGCATTAAGATTTTTATTGAGATGTATTTCACTTTTTACGGCATCCATAGGCGTTCCGGCCGGAATGGTTTGAATAAGATTTTCACTGCTCACGACTTCCAGGGAATCTTCCTTTCCGCCTGCCACATCCGCTGTAATTATTTTTTCGCCCTTGTTTGAAAGTGTAATGTTTTCAAACGAGTCGAGCCCAAAGTCTATAAGTTTCCTGGTATCGGTGTAAATATTCTTTTGTTGGGATTTGAAAACTGCGGTTACGACCCTGCGGCCCCCTTTAGAGGCAGTTGTAACAAGACATTGCTGTGCTGCCATGGTGTAGCCGGTTTTTATACCGTCCACTATAGGATACTTTATGTCTATCCAATTCCCGTCATAGTAAATCTGGTTGCCGCTGCCTGTGCCCCAAAGGAAACGGTTGCCATTTTTCAAATAGCGTGATTCGGGCTGTTTTTCGGTCGGAGCTATAACATAGTTCACAGTATGTACAATATCCCGAAATACATCATTTTCGTAAGCTTGGCGGGCAATAAGGACCATGTCGTGAACTGTCGTTACATGGGTCTCGTCCGGAAGACCGTTGGGATTTGCAAAATTCGTATTTGTTGCGCCAAGTTCTCTTGCGCGGGCATTCATAAGTTCGACAAAGTTTTCAACATCTCCTGAAACAGCTTTTGCCAAAGCGACGGCTGCATCGTTAGCAGACTCAAGAAGCAAAGCATGGAGAAGATCCTCGACTGAAATTATTTCATCCGCAAACAGGTATATGCGGCTTCCCTCCGTAAAAGGTGTTTCATCGTCTATGAGGATATTCGTATCAAGTTCAAGAGCTTCAATGGAAAGCAGAGCGGTCATTATCTTGGTTGTGCTGGCAGGGTACATTTTCTTGTCCGGATTTTTTGAAAAAAGTATTTTTCCCGAATCGTAATCCATCACTATCGCGGATTCTCCAACTATCTCGGATGAAGACAGTGCATGAGATTGAATCGCGGTTGTGAAAAGAATAGATAATACAAGCGGGAAGGTCAAAAGCAATTTATTTAATGGAGTTTTTATATGTGCCAACTGATCACCTCTTTCTTATACAACTAATTATTATAGCAGAAAACGTTCGGTTGTTCCATGAAAGTGCTTCTACACTTGATTGGATATATGTGGTATTATTAGTTTGTCAAGAATTGCGGAGGTATTTCTCATGTTTGACAAAAGAGACGGCAGATTCAATACGGCAATAATTTTATTGGCTGTGGCAATTGTTATTGTTGGAATCTGGGGATTCAAATCTAAAAGGGATCGGGAATCAAATATACGAGAACAGCTTTTGGAAGCGTCCGAAACCCAAAGCGAACTGTCCTTGCAGGATGAAGAAAAAGAAAACCCGAAATTTTTATATGTTGACATATGCGGTGCCGTGGCGAAAGAGGGCTTTTATGAATTGCCATTTGACAGCCGTGTTTACGATGCCGTGCAAATGGCAGGAGGGCTTTTGGAGAATGCAGACACAAAGCGAATAAACCTGGCGCAAAAGGTATATGATCAGCAAAAGATAATCATTCCTGCATTTGGTGACGGCTTGACAGAAGAAGAAACAGAAGATGGCCTTATAAACATTAATACGGCAAGCAAGGCTCTTCTTGAGGACTTGCCGGGAATAGGTCCAGCTTATGCGGAACGCATAGTTGAATACAGACAGAAGAATGGGGGTTTTAAAAGCAAGGAGGAATTAATGGAGATTAAGGGTATAGGTGAAAAGACCTATGCCGGGATGGAAGAATGCTTTTGCATTTATTGAGGAGGAGATGATTGGAAATGGATGAAAGAAGCATAAAGCGTCTGACGGAACTTTCAAAAAGCTCCGGCTGAGCGGCTAAAATAGGTCCTGAGACCTTATCGCAGGTTCTGCGAGATTTGCCTAAGTTTGATGATGAAAATTTGTTAGTCGGATTCGATAAATCTGACGACGCTGCAGTATATAAAATAAACGGCGACACTGCAATAATACAGACTCTCGATTTTTTTACGCCTATTGTTGACGACCCTTATCTTTTTGGACAAATTGCGGCGACAAACTCTCTGAGCGATGTATACGCAATGGGAGGCAAACCCGTAATAGCAATGAACATAGTGGGATTTCCGAAGTATCTTGACATAAAGATACTGGGGGAAATATTAAAAGGGGGAGCGGACAAGGTCAAAGAGGCCGGTGCGCTTTTGATAGGCGGCCATTCCGTGGAAGACGACGAACCCAAGTACGGCCTTTCGGTTACAGGATTTGTGCATCCTGAAAAAGTGATTACAAATTCAGGTTCAAAGCCCGGAGACGTATTGATTTTGACAAAACCCCTTGGAAGCGGAATACTCTCTACAGCAATAAAGGCCGACTTGCTCGAAAAGGAAGTTGTGGACAGAGTGGTAAAGGTCATGAATACTCTAAATTGCGAAGCTGCGGAAGGAATGTCGCAGGTAACGGTGAATGCGTGCACGGATGTAACAGGTTTCGGGCTGATAGGTCATGTTTTTGAAATGGCAAAGGGAAGCGGAACCACTTTTATCATTGAATCGGAAAAGGTTCCAGTCATTGAAGGTACATTCGACATGGCGAGCATGGGAATAATACCGGGAGGCGCTTATAAGAACATGGGTTTTGTGGGGAATGAAGCATCCTTTGCCGAATCGGTTTCGATAGACAGGCAGAATGTTCTATACGACCCGCAAACATCTGGAGGCCTTTTGATAAGCCTTCCGGAGAAGGAAGCTGTAAAACTGATGGAAATATATGAAGATACGCTCGACCTTGAGTTTGCCTTGATAGGACGCGTCAAGGAAAAGGGCGGGACTTTCATCGAAGTAGTTTAGAAAAGAAGAGTTGAATGAATCAGAATAAAAATGAAAAAGCCTGCCGGTTTTCCGGCAGGCTTTTGATTTTGAACTAAGCGCTAAGCTTTTCCTTTTCTTCATACTCTTTGGTCCATTTGAAGATGGATCCGCTGAGTGCGAGAAGTGCAACCAGGTTCGGCATAGCCATGAGTCCGTTGAATGCATCTGAAATATTCCAAACGAATCCAAGAGGAATAGTGGCGCCAACATATGTGAGAATAACCCAAGCCCATTTGTAAGGCATTTCCGATTTGAGACCGAAGAGGAATTCAGCACATTTGGATCCATAGTAGTACCAGCCAATGATGGTTGAGAAAGCGAAGAACATCAGGCCGAAGGAAACGATGAAGGATCCGAATCCGGGCATTGCGATTCCGAAAGCTCTTGAAGTAAGTGCTGCGCCTGTGAGTTCGTCAGTTACAGACATCAAGCCGTTAGCATCGAAAGTAAGGAGTCCCGAAACCAATATTACGAGAGCTGTCATTGAACATACTACGATAGTGTCAAGGAAAGATCCCAGAGAAGCTATTATTCCTTGAGTTATGGGATTGTCGTTTTTGGAGGCTGCGTGGGCTATAGGAGCGGAACCGAGTCCTGCTTCATTTGAGAATACACCACGGGCAACACCCATACGTATTACGGTTCCAACGAGTCCGCCGCTTACGGCGTTTGCGTTGAATGCGTTAGAGAAGATAAGACCGAATGCCATTCCTACTTTTCCAGCGTTTGTGAAAAGTATGAAAAGCGATCCGAGTACATATATGATAGCCATTACTGGAACTATCTTTTCAGTAACTTTACCGATGCTCTTGATTCCGCCGAGTATAACGAGTGCGGTAAGAACAGCAATGACTGCGCCTGAGATAACAGGGCTGAGTCCAATGGTTTCATCCATTGCGGCTGCAACTGAGTTTGATTGAACCATGTTGCCTATACCAAATGATGCGATGAATCCGAATACTGCGAAAGCTCCACCGAGCCACTTCCAGTTTCCGCCGAATTTGTCTTCCATGCCTTTCCAGCAATAGTACATCGGGCCACCGGATTTTTCGCCTTTGTCGTTTGTTTGTCTGTATTTGATGGCAAGAACCGCTTCGCCGTATTTTGTTGCTCCACCAACAGCTGCAGTTATCCACATCCAGAAGATGGCTCCAGGACCACCAACTGCCAAAGCTGTAGCAACACCGGCTATATTACCGGTACCGATTGTAGCGGCGAGAGAAGTCATAAGTGCTTGGAAAGGAGTTATGTCGCCTTCGCCCATTGTTTCTTTTGAAAATAAAAGTTTGAATGCGTATCCAATTCTTCTGAATTGCACAACTCTTGTTCCAACTGTAAGAACAAAACCTGTGCCGACCAAGAACACGATCATTATCGGTCCCCATGCGAACGAGCCTATTTGACCAATTAGAGCATTAAAAGCTTCCATTAAATAAGTCCCCCTTTAGTTGTTTGAAATAAAAAAATCTTAAATACGAAAAACAATACTTAAGATACTGAAAAAACTATGTCGGGCCCCCCTTTCTTTTTAATGTATACAGGGTTGTCAATAAAATAACAACAAGTATGAATTTTCAAAATAATTCCTGTATCAATTAAATTATAGTGTCAATTTACGATTATTTCAAGGATTTATTTTAATTAATGCGAAATTTTGGATAATTTCAAAATTTATTTTAGTTTGAAAACACAATAAAAAGCTCAAAATCAAAATAATGCAACATTGTGTTATAATTTATTAGAGTGAAAAGAATATATATGGGGTGATAAAATTGAACCAGAATTCATTGTTGAGATATCTTCCCAAGGTTGACGATATTTTGGGGGATGAGAGCATAAAGGCAAAGATCTCAGGGAACTCAAGGACATTGGTCTTGGAGTCCATAAGGGAAGCAATTGAGGATGCGAGAAAAAGCATACTTGAAGGAAATGCCGGCGAATTGAAGCAAGAGGGAATGAGAGGGAAGATTATTGATTATGCAGTTGAAATAATTGAAAAGAAAAGCGAGTATAATTTGCGTTCGGTCATAAACGGCACGGGTGTTGTTTTGCACACCAATCTTGGCAGGGCCCTCTTGAGTGAATCAGCAGTCGAAAGGATAATGCAGGTAGCCGCAAATTATTCTACGCTCGAATATGATCTGAAAAGTGGAAAAAGAGGACTGAGATACAGTCATATTGAGGATATAATTTGTAAAATCACCGGAGCTGAAGCCGCTTTTGTAGTAAACAACAATGCGGCGGCTGTCTTGCTTGCGCTTAATACTTTGTCTGAAGGAAAAGAAGCAATAGTTTCCCGCGGTCAGCTTGTGGAAATCGGTGGATCCTTCAGGGTTCCGGATGTGATGAGGCAGAGCAGAGCAATATTGAGGGAAGTCGGAACCACAAACAAGACCCACTTGAGGGACTATGCAGAAAACATAAACGAGAATACAGGAGTATTGCTCAAGGTGCATACAAGCAACTACAGAATACTTGGATTTACTGAGGAAGTTCCGATATGGGAATTGGCTGAAATCGGCAAGAAAATGAACATACCCGTTTTAGAGGACATAGGAAGCGGAACTCTTATAGATTTTTCCAAACATGGTATGGCGGGAGAGCCGACCGTGCAGGAAGCTGTGCGCTACGCGGATGTGGTTACTTTCAGCGGGGATAAAATGCTTGGAGGGCCACAAGCCGGAGTCATAGTGGGAAAGAAAAAATATCTTGATGAAATGAAAAAAAACCCATTCACAAGAGCGTTCAGGGTGGACAAAATGACCTTGGCGGGACTTGAAGCGACTTTCAGGCAATATCTCGATGCCGAAGAAGCCCTTGAAAACATACCTACATTGAAGTTCTTGACGGCATCTGTCGACAATTTAAAGACCAGGGCCTTTAAATTGGCTGAAATGATAAAAAGCAGAACTTCGGATTTTGAAATCCACGTTGAAGAAGGAGAGTCACAAGTGGGAGGAGGGTCAATGCCTCTCGAAAAATTGCCGACCCATGTGGTATCCACAAGGAGCACAAAACTTTCATCATCAAGGATGGAGAGCGGATTGAGAAAGAATAACCCGCCGGTAATTGCAAGGATAAACGATGATAAAGTGGTTTTGGACGTAAGGACTATATTGGACGGGCAATTCGATGCCGTTGCTGAAGCATTCGTAAAATTGCAGAAAGGGATGGATATATGATGAATCATGTCATCATTGGAACTGCGGGCCATATAGATCATGGAAAGACAACGTTGATAAAAGCCATTACAGGAAGAGACACCGACCGTTTGGATGAAGAGAAAAAAAGAGGAATCACAATAGATTTGGGATTCACATACTTTGATTTGCCTGGAGGAAAAAGGGCGGGCATAATAGATGTTCCGGGGCATGAGAAATTTATAAAAAATATGCTTGCCGGAGTAATGGGAATGGACATAGTGGTTCTTGTCGTTGCGGCGGACGAGGGGATAATGCCGCAGACAAAGGAACACATGGACATACTCAGCTTTTTGGACATACCCAAAGGCCTGATTGTGCTGACAAAATGCGAAATGGCCGACCAGGAATGGATAGAGCTTGTAAAGGATGACATAATAAGCCGTGTTGAGGGTACCTTTCTCGAAAATTCGGAAATTGTTGAAGTTGATTCAATAAGCGGCAGGGGAATAGAAGAACTCGTCGAAAAACTTGATGAAATGAGCGGACATGTAAAAGACAGAGATTACACCAAACCTGCGAGAATGCCGATTGACAGAGTTTTCAGCTTGACAGGATACGGAACCATTGTAACGGGAACTCTCATGGAGGGCTCAATTAAAAAAGGCGATACACTCGACATTTATCCGAGCATGAAGAAAGCCAAGATAAGGAACATACAGGTTCACGGAGAAGACGTTGATACTGTATATGCAGGCCAGAGAACGGCCCTTAACATTGCGGGCATGAAGAAAAATGAATTGAACAGGGGAGAGGTTATTGCCGAAACCGATTCGATGGAAAATACCATGATGGTTGACGTAAAGCTTTCTCTCACGAAAGATGAAAAAAGAAGATTGGAAAATTGGACCAGGTTGAGACTCTACCACGGATCGGCTGAAATACTTTGCCGGCTTGTGCTGCTCGACAGGGAAATCCTTGAACCGGGAGAAACATGTTACGCCCAACTCAGGCTTGAGAAGACGCATGCCTTCAAGTATGGAGACCTTTTCGTTGTAAGATATTATTCACCTCTTGAGACTGTTGGAGGAGGAGAAGTGATAGACACCAATCCCCAAAAGCATAAAAGATTCAATGAGGATACCATTGGGACCTTGGAATTGAAAAGCGGCGGAAACAAGAAGGAAATAATCGAGCAGCTTATAAGAACGGCTCAGGAGCATGTCATGGACATGCAGGCAATTCAAAAGTCGACGGGATTCCAGACAAATGAAGTCGAGTCATCCATAGAAGAGTTGCTTAGAGAAGAATGCATATATAGCATTAACGAATCCTATATTCATGTCCAAAGCCTCGAGGCTATCGAGGAAAAGGCCCTTAGGATAACAAATGAATACCACATAGGGAATCCTTATAAGAAAGGTGTTCCAAAAGAGGAATTGAAAAATAAATTGGTGGGAGGTCGAAGCGGAGACATATTCGAAAAACTTCTTGCGAAAATGACTGAAGGCGGGTCCTTGATAGTTGAAGGGCATACTGTAAGGCTCAAGAATTTCAAAATAATATTGGCCGAAAAGGATTCAAAATTAGCCGCGGAATTGGTTGAATACTATGAAGGAGCAGAACTTACACCCGACAATTTCACTATAATAAAGGCAAAGCTGGGCATAGGGAAAAAGGAAATGCCCGTTTTCGAATATTTGCTCCAGGAAGGAATCATTGTAAAGATAGATGAGGAATTGTACTATTCGAAGGCTTCATACGAAAGAATACTGAAAAAGGTTCGGGAAATACTTTCAGAACAGGGCTTCATAAGCCTAAAGGAATTCAAGGAAGCTTTCAATTTGTCCCGAAAATATGCAATCGCGCTGCTTGAACATTATGACAATGCCAAAATAACCAAGAGGGACGGAAACAGAAGAATACCATTTTAATTGATTCATGTGAAAGAAATAGTATTCCAAAACCGATCCACTTGTGATATAATTTTGAATCGAGTCATGAATACGGGAGCGGATGGGTGCTGGTGTGCCCTCTGGTCTTCAAAACCAGTTGTGGGGCGTTAGTAGCGTCCTGGGTGGGTTCGATTCCCACACGTTCCCGCCATATGCGAATAAAAACGGATTCCTTGAGGAATCCGTTTTTTGATGCGTGTTTCATATTGTTTTTTTCTCTTCTCCGGCAAGCAGCCTCGTTATGTTTGATTTGTGCCTGTATATGACAAACAGGGAGGCTAAAAGCGCGAATCTGAGGAAGTTGTCGGGCATTCCCATGAAGTAGCTTAAGATGGGAGTGGCCGCCGCGATTATTATGGAAGAAAGTGAAACTATCTTGAATACCTTAACCAGAATCACGTAAAGCGGCAAAAGATAAACTATTAGCATCGGGTTCAATGCGAGAAGCACACCTGCGGATGTGGCAACGCCCTTTCCGCCCTTGAATTTCAATGTCACAGGGTAGCAATGTCCCAATATGGCTCCTGCACCCGCGAGAATTCCGTAGTCGTATCCCCAAAGCGCCGTTCCAATCAGTACAGCGGCAACACCTTTCAGGAAGTCTCCCGCGAAAGCCATTGCGGCCGCCTTTTTGCCAAGGGACCTGAATACATTTGTTGCTCCTGAATTTCCGCTTCCAACAGTCCTTATGTCTATTTTTCCATAATATTTGCCCACAATAAACGAAAATGGGATAGCGCCGAGGACGTATCCTATTGCAATAGCTGAAAATATAATCATTTCATCACCCTTTCAAGCCTATTTTATCATGACTGAAAGGGTTTCACCAAGTGCAATATTCAAAATTGGAATTCCGTATGCATGCTTTGTGCTATAATTTCTATTATGGAGGTGGTTGATTTGAACAAAAGGAAAAAAGTTTATTCAAGCCGAAAATTGCCTGGAATGGCAATGGAAAGGCTAAAGGAACAATTTGATTTTACATACAATCCCTTGGACAGGAATCTCACCTACGAGGAGCTGCTAAAAGAGGCAAAGGGAAAACATGGAATAATAACGATGCTTTCAGACAGGGTTGACGGGAAACTTATGGATGAGGCGGATGGAGTTGAGATAATCGCCAACTATGCTGTGGGCTACAACAACATGGATGTTTTGGAGGCAACAAAGAGGGGCATATACCTGAGCAACACGCCCGACGTGCTTACAGACGATACCGCAGACATGGCTTTTGCGCTTATTCTTGCAAGTGCGAGGCGTATTCCCGAGGCGGACCGGCTCACGAGGGACGGACTTTACAAAGGATGGGGTCCGGAATTCATGCTTGGCCGAAGCGTTTCAGGAAAAACATTGGGAATCATCGGAGCGGGAAGAATCGGCACGGCTGTTGCGAGAAGGGCTGTGGGATTCGGAATGGATATTGTCTATTACAATAGAAGCAGAAAAAAAGATGTTGAAAATTTGGGGGCAAAATACGTTTCTTTTGAAAAATTGCTTGCCGAATCAGACATTGTCAGCGTGCATGTACCTTTGGGAAAAGAAACACACCATCTAATTGACGGGGATGCGCTTGAATCAATGAAAAGGACAAGCATACTCATCAATACGTCAAGAGGACCTGTCGTGGATGAGAAAGCGCTTGTTAAAGCACTTGAAAAGGGGGTTATATCAGGCGCGGGACTTGATGTGTACGAAAATGAGCCGAAGCTTGCAGATGGCCTTTCATTGCTTGAAAACGCGGTTCTTTGTCCTCATCTGGGAAGCGCGACAAGAGAGACAAGGGGCAAAATGGCAGACATTGCCGCTGAAAACATCATTTCTGTATTGAATGGAGGACTTCCTAAAACGGGCATAAACGAGGTGGAAAAATGAAGCTCCAACAGATAAAGGGATTTGCCCATTACTTAAAGAGCCCTACGAACGTGGGTGTTCTCATTGATGGAAAAGAAGCGGTTTTGATTGATTCTGGAAACGATACGGACAAGGCCAAGAAGATTTGCAAGGCGCTTGAAACAGAAGGACTTATTATCAAAGCCATCTGGAACACTCATTCACATGCCGATCATTGGGGAGGAAACCATTATTTGCAGCAAAAGACCGGATGCCAAATCCTATCTTCCAAAATTGAGGCGGCCATTATAAACAACAACATAATGGAACCTTTCTATCTTTACGGGGCAGAGCCGCTGAAGGTGCTTAAGAACAAGTTTTTAATGGCAAAAGAATGTTCGTGTGGAATTTTTGATTCAAATTATATGGATTTTGCGGGAGGAAGGGTTGAAATCGCCGATTTGAAGGGACACAGCCCTGGAATGGTCGGCTTTAAGACAGATGAAGGAGTATTTTTTATAGGAGACGCTCTTTTTTCGATTGAGATAATTAAAAAATACAAATTGATGTATTCATCGGACATAACGGGTCATCTGAAAACACTCGACTTTCTGGAAAAATCGGATGCGGAGTATTATTTGCCAAGCCATGGAGATGTTTGTGAGTTTGACGGATTGAAAGAATTGATAGAAAAAAATAGAGAGGCAATAATTAGAGTGAATCAAATATTGCTTGATTCAATGGCCGAGCCGGCATCCTTGGAGGGACTAATGAAATCCACTATGGAAAGCCTTGGCGTTTCAATGAACATAGGACAGCATTTTTTGAACAGAACGACAATATCGGCTCACCTTAGCCATTTGTGCAACGAAGGTTTGTCTGTCGCTGAAATGGACAAAAATAGACTCCTTTACAGAATAAAATGAAAGCAACCGGTTTTTAACTCCGGTTGCATTTGCTTATGTCATCGACTTTGTTTGTTTTGAAATTTTTCGAGCTCCAAAGATATTTTATTTTGCAATACGTGAAGCAGTTGATCCGACGGAAAAGCGCTGTCTATGATTCCCTGGGCGTGGTGGGCCTTGCCGCCTCCTCTTCCATTGTATTTATCAAGCAGGTCTTTTAAAACAAGATTGAGGTCCAATGGGTTTTCCTGAGGGGAAGAAGCCAAAAGAACAGTTGTAAAATCGTCGCCGGGACAGGCCAGCATAAGTATTGCAGACGGGTCTCGTTTGAGAATCTTGGATGTCAAAATGCTCGCATCCTTGAGGTTGTCGGTTTCGAAAACATTTGAAACAAGACGATGATTGTTGTGCATTCGGCTTTTTTCGAACATATCGTCTATCTGATAATCAAGCAGCCTTTCGGAAATTTTTTTATTTTTCGATGCGAGGTCCTTAAGGTCGGTTTTCATTACTGCGCACCGCGTCGGCAAATCTTTTTCACTGCAAGAGAGTTCAGACTTGAGACTTGACAATACCGATGTTTTTTCGGCATAATCTTTTAAAGCGCGGTTTCCGCAAACAAATTCAATGCGTAGACCTTCCCGGTGCGTGGAAGAATTTCTTATCTTTATTATTCCCACTTCTCCGGTGCGTTTTGGATGCGTTCCGCCGCATGGAGAGTAGTCGAATTGGTCAATTTCAATTATCCGCGGGTCTGAATAGGCCCCTACATCTTTTCTCAAAGGGAAAGAGGACAGTTCTGCGTCGTTTTCTGGATAATGCATTTTTACGTAAAGATTGCCGTAAACTATCTGGTTGGCAAAATATTCAACACGACTGAGATCGCCTTCATCCAATTGCTTGTCTATGTCGATTGTAAGGTTTTCTTCAGTGAGATGGAAGCCTATGGTTTTCGCTTCGAATAGCTTTTCCAGAGAAGCGGAAAGTATGTGTTGTCCTAGATGCTGCTGCATGAAGTCGAAACGCCGTTTCCAGTCTATTCCGCATGATAGATTTTCGAATTGCTTGGGAATTCCGTCTATCACGTGGAAAATATCACCGTTTTCCTCAAAAACCTTTTTTACTTGAAATTCGCCAATGAAGCCCAAATCACATGGCTGTCCGCCGCCTTCCGGGTAGAAAGCAGTTTGATTCAGTTTGATATAAACCTCTTTGCCCGGTTTTTGATCGATTTTTGTTATATTTGCTTGAAACTCCTTTATATAAGGATTTTTGTGATATATTTTTACAGTTGCCATAAGCATCACTCCTTAAGATAATGATAACATAAATACGGAAAGAGGTGTCATATTGGACTATCATAAATTGTTTGAGATTGAAGAAAAGCTGCTCGACGATGTGTATGTTTACGGAGTCGAATCTGCAAAAGGCGAAATGGAGGATTTTCAGAATCTTTATTCCAGAAATATTGGGAGTTTGTCGGGATTTGACAAGTGGAGCATATTCAATGTGAATTTGGGAAAAAACAACTTGTTGGAATTGTTTTTTGAAGAAAACAAAAACATACCGGAAGAAGAGAAGGCTGTTCTCGATGGCTGGATGCATTCTAAAATGAAAATTTGTGAAGCAATCGATGTCGCCAATGGCAAACCTGCTGTGTGCAATGATATAATAAGCGGGCAAAAGATCGAGTTTCAAGCGGGCAACATGCTTAAAAAAGGCGATATTTTTATCGGACGCATATTTTCAATGGATGGTATTTTTTACGCAAGCCGCCATTTGTCTGCGGTAGTCGATCGAAAGATTGCCGAAACAGTGAAGGGAAAACTGCGGGAGGCGTATGAATCTTATTGCAACATAAAAGGGTATGTGTCTTTTAAAAATTATTCTGAAAAGAACCAATGGATTTTTTACAAGATGATTGAGATTATAGAAAATATTGATTTGAAGCAGGAGGAAGAAAACGTTGAAGTTTATTCGGCAGTTTATATAATTGCGAATAGAAAGCGTTTGCAGGAAAAAATAATGATGGCGGATTCATTTATTTTGGATGACAGGGACAAGGGAGTTGAATATTAC
>Ga0209947_1000674_pt1 | contig 21097 bp, 17 predicted proteins | sample SalPonR2_B_D2_MG_FD_185706 | JGI IMG/M metagenome (GOLD analysis project Ga0209947, IMG submission 185706) | Salt pond soil microbial communities from South San Francisco under conditions of wetland restoration - Salt Pond MetaG R2_B_D2_MG... ...
CAAGCCGGAACCAGGATAAGCTCGCTTTCTATAACAAAATATACTATGATCATATTTTGGTGTTGCAGCGGTACAGCCCCAAAACCGGCAAGATAAAACCCGACAACACCCTGGATGCCGCCTGTCAACGAAAGCCGTTAAAAAGGTTAAACATCAGCCCCGCTTTCTATATCAGAATTTCAGAGGCGATCTTCCGATCCCATTGAAAGCAAACAAATCCGCTCCTGTTTATGCCAGCGCCTGGATCCCGCTTTCTGTTTTTTCGTAACGTTTTCTGCAACCGGGGCACCTTAAATCATCGGCCAGCCGCTCGCCGCACGCGCACACCCACCCGAGCTGCCTGCAGGGATTTCCCACAACGAGTTCATAATCGCCCACATCCCGGTTGACCACCGTCCCTGCCCCGATCATCGCCCATCGCCCGATCGTAACCCCGCATACAATCGTGCAGTTCGCCCCCAGGGTAGCCCCCTGCCGGACCCGGGTCGGCCGCACCTGCTCCATCTTGTTGATATGGGCGCGGGGATTATAAATATTGGTAAACACCATGGACGGCCCGCAGAAAACATCATCCGCCAGGGTCACGCCCTTGTAGACAGAAACATTATTCTGTATCCTGCATCCCCTGCCGATTTCCACCTCCGGGCCGATCATCACGTTCTGCCCGATAGTGCATGCCTCTCCGATCCGGGCGCTCGCAAAAACATGGCAGAAATGCCAGATCCGCGTGCCCTGCCCTACGGACGCCCCCTCATCTACGTATGCGCTTTCATGTATGAAAACATCTTTCATGCCGGATTTCTCCATATCGCTCATTCAGACAGCGCCTTCCTGCACAGAGGGTGATATTCCCCGGTCAGCCCCTTGGGAGTTACGTTGCGGATGTGATGCACGATTTCAATGGAGGCGCGCGCCGCATCAAGCCCGAACCCCCGGCCGGCAAGAATCTCTTCATAACTGCGGGTATGCAGATCCGTAAATCCCCCAGAAAACTCAATCTCTTCGTTTTCCACCATAATGGAGCGGTATGTGCGCTGTCCCTTTTTTACGGCTTCTTCCGGCAAAAAATCGGGGTTTACGCTCAAAAACCAACGCACCCGGGCATGGGCCAACTCCAGGAAGCCGGCGGCCGCATCCCTGCCGTGCATATGCACGGTGTTTTCTCTCACCGGCCCGAAGATCCAGGTCAGCATGTCAAAAAAATGCACTCCGATATTGGTGGCAATACCTCCGGATTTTTCAATATTGCCCTTCCAGGAGATAAAATACCACCTGCCCCTGGAGGTGAGATAGGTAAGGTCGATATCATAGGTTTTTGATGGATCAGCCGCGATTTCCGCCGCTACCCGTTCTTTTAGCGCCATGATATCCGGGTGAAGCCTGAGCTGCAGGATATTCCAGACATGGCCGCCCTGCCGCTGCTCGATTTCAGCGAGACCATCAAGGTTCCAGGGGTTTAGTACCAGCGGTTTTTCACACACCGCATCCGCCCCGATACGCAGGGCAAACCGGATATGGGCGTCATGAAGGTAATTGGGCGAGCAGATGCTCATGTAATCCACCCCCTCCCCCTTGCGGATCAGCTTTTCCACATGCCGGTCAAACCGCTCGAATTCGGTAAAAAACGCGGATTCCGGGAAATAGCTGTCAATGATGCCCACCGAATCATTTGGATCCAACGCGGCCACCAGTTGATGGCCGGTGTCTGCAATCGCCTTCATGTGCCGCGGCGCAACAAAGCCCGCCGCCCCGATCAGCCCGAATTTTTTTGAATATGTCATGGTATTCCTGCAATACTGGGTTTTCAGTTGAAAAAGATTCGATCCGCCTCATCCGTATAAATATAGTGAGGCACCCGCATAATTTTATTGAACCTAAATTGAAAATCCCGGAGGGTTCCAAATTTTAAAGTAAAAAACGCTTCAATTCCTTAAAAAGAATATAAAAATTTACCTTTTTAAAATTTGGAACGCTCAATTTAGGTTGAAATTAGCATAACTCACTTTGTCATTACAAGCAACTCAGGCTTGCCTGCCGGGTTTTAAGGTGATACATGTCAATAGAACTTATAAGAGGCCCGATACGCAAAACAAAAAACAGAAGCTGCGGTAATCGATGAGAGATTTTATACTGAGCGCATACAGGCGATACCTGCAAGCCATTAAAGCGTCATACCCAAACATACTCTGTTTTGCCGACTTTTTTTCCCTGCCCGAAGCTCCGGAGTCATTTGTCATCATACGCCATGACGTGGACAGAAAACCCGGTAACGCCCTTAAAATGGCCCGGCTGGAAAATGAAATGGGCATACGCAGCACCTATTATTTTCGAACCAAGCCCCATGTCTTTAAATCCGATATTATTCAGGCAATTGCTGATAACGGCCATGAAATCGGTTATCATTATGAATCGCTATCAGATGCCAAAGGCGATTATGGCCGGGCATTAACCGATTTCGAGGCAAACCTGAATCAACTAAGAAAACTTGTGCCAGTCTATACCATATCCATGCATGGAAGTCCACTAAGCCCCTATGACAATAGGGAACTATGGCGAAATCCGGAAAATCATGCGTATTTAATAAAGTCTCTTGAAATATATGGCGAAGTATATCTTGATATCGATTATGTGGATATCGCATATATTACAGATACCGGCAGGAATTGGTCCGCCGGAAGAGCAAACAGGCGTGACACGGTAAATACCGGCATAACGCCGCATTTTCAAAATGCTCAGGCACTGCTTGATTGTTTTAACAGGGCCTGCTATCCAAGGGTCGTGTTCCAGGTTCACCCGGAAAGGTGGACGGATTCGGGTATTGAATATTGCAGCCAAATAGCAAAGGATCAGATTGCAAACTTCGTCAAGGCAATTATCAGATAATCTGGGCGGTAAAAAGGCTTTGATTTTTGTTTCTCCCGGTCGCTGCGGTACAAAAAGAATCGCCGAGATATTAAAGGAAAAATTACCGGCAGAAGAATTTGCCGTAACCCATCAAATGAATTTTTCCCGTTTGGCCAACATTGTCGGTAACTTGATGTATTATTTCGGCCAGTCTGAAAAGATAAAAGAAAAACTATATAATCTTATTGTCTCCAAGCACATAAACGGGAAGCATTTTATTACGAGCGATCCCTTGACCGCCATGATCATCCCCAAAAAGTGGGTTGAAAATGAAAACGTTTGTATTGTGCAAATCACGCGCGACCCTGAAGAGTTCGCGGAATCCTTTTATCGCTTTTCTAGAAAAAAGATGAAGAGTTTTATCGCGCATAATTTTATTCCATTCTGGCAGCCGAGAGTGCTGCCATTGGAAAATTTACTAAGTTCTATAATAAAAAAGAAATACGAAAAGGTTCGGCAAGAGAAAGAATTTTTTTTTGACACAGTATATGAAGGGAATCCCAATTATATTAAGGTGGATGTAAACAAACTGTTTGACGTAAATTTTATTGGCAAATTGGCTAACCTTCTTTTTTATCAATCTATTGAGGTTAAACCCGGTGAATTATCAATCAAGTCCAACCAGAGCCAAAGTGAAAAATAATTTGTCAGTACTGGTGTTGACGACATCTTTTCCCTTAAATAAAGGAATTGCTGTCGGCATCCATGTTATTGAAAAATGCCGGCATCTGGTTAAAAATGGGGTTTCAGTGTGTGTTATAGCCCCTCACCACCAGGGTGAACCCTTATTTGAAATGATTGATGGCGTGAAGGTAAAGCGTTTCAGATATTTTTTACCTGAAAAACACCAAAAACTTGCTTATGGTTCAGGGATTCCGACTAATCTGAAGTCAAGCCTTCTTGCAAAAATCCAACTGCCTTTTTTTCTGCTCTCTTTTTTTTTAAATACCATCCGAGAGGCGAAAAAATATGACCTGATTCATTGCCATTGGTCTTTGGCCGGGGTTGTGGGAGTTATTGCCGGGAAATTGACGCAAAAAAAAATTGTTTTCATGATGCATGGAGCTGAGGTATTTGTTCTTGGAAAAAATCCCTTATTAAAGTTTGTATTGAAAAATGTTGACTTCCTGATCAGCAATAGCACGTTTACAGAGGAAAAAACCCTTGAGGTATATCCGGTTAAAAATCATTGCGTGATTTCTCCGGGCGTGGACGTCACCAGATTTTATCCGCAGCATAATATTCCAAATTTAAGAGAAAAGTTAAATGTGTCTCCTGATGATTTTTTTATCCTCACAATCGGCAAATTCATTCCGAGAAAAGGCATAGAGTATTTGATTGAAGCCATGAACACTATCGTCCATGAAAAAGGTATAAAGGACATACAGCTTCGTATCGGGGGGCGGGGGCCGCTTAAAAGCAAATACCAAGAGTTGATCAAAAAATATGACCTCAATGAATACATAAATTTTATCGGATATATACCGGATCAGGATTTGCCTTCCTATTATACTGAAGCTGATCTTTTCGTGCTTCCATCTATTGTTGACGATAACGGAGACACAGAGGGCTTGGGGGTTGTCTTTATAGAGGCAAATGCCTGCGGTACTCCCGTTATTGGATCAAACGTAGGAGGTATTGTAGATGTTATCGTGGATGGTTATAACGGCTTATTTACAAATCAAAAAGACGCTTACGATTTATTTGAAAAGATGTTTTATTTTTATCAAAATGAAATATTAAGAAAAAGTACAGGAGCGACAGGAAAAAAATTAATAAAAGAAAAATTTGCTTGGGAAGAAAATATAAAGAACATCATCGGAGTTTATAAACTTCTACTCGATTAAAATTTTAAGCCTATGAAAATGAAATCTCAGAAAAAAGGTTATCAATTTGATTTTTCAAAATTATATAATAATCCACTGCTGTCCCATTAAAATTTTTAAAAAACCTATAACATATAGAAAATAAATGAAATAATCTCAAAAATAGCCATAATCGATTTGAATTTCGCTAAGAATTGGCTGATATCCTTTCCGATAGGATTTCACCTTACGGAAGGAGACGCCAATGAACCAAGGCAGCACGATTTTCTCCCAGATTATGGAATTTCTGCCGAAGCACAAATTCAGGCAATGTGTTGATCGGTATAATGGCAATTACCGAACTCGATCTTTTACATGTTTTGACCAGTTCATGTGCATGGCCTTTGCACAATTGACTTACCGTGAAAGCTTACGGGATATCGAATGCTGCCTTCGAGCCATGCACAAGAAGCTCTATCATATGGGCATTCAAGGTAAAGTCTCCCGAAGCACTTTAGCCTATGCCAATGAAAATAGAGACTGGCGAATATATTGTGATTTTGCCCAAATCCTGATTCATGAAGCGCGGAAGCTTTATGCTGATGAAGATTTCGGAATCGAACTCGAGCAAACCGTTTATGCATTGGATTCATCCACTATTGATTTGTGTTTATCGGTTTTCCCTTGGGCTCGATTCAGAAAAACCAAAAGCGCTATTAAACTGCATACACTTTTGGATCTTCGGGGCAACATCCCAACTTTTATCGCCATAACCGATGGAAAAGTCCATGATGTTAACATCCTTGACGTCTTGATCCCGGAAGCCGGGGCGATATATGTCATGGATAAAGCTTATTTGGACTTTGAACGTTTATACAATTTTAATAATTGTGCCGCGTTTTTCGTCACTCGGGCTAAATCCAACACGAGGTTGAAGCGGCTTTATTCTCAACCAGTTGATAAATCAACTGGGATTAAATGCGACCAGATTGTTACGCTTACCGGTCATTATTCGAAAAAGGCGTATCCGGAGAAACTCCGTCGCATTAAGTTCTTTGATGTTGAAAAAAGCAAACACTTAGTATTTTTAACCAACAAATTTGGTTTGCCACCGGAAATGATCGCTGAGCTTTATCGCAGCCGCTGGCAGGTGGAGCTTTTCTTTAAATGGATCAAACAGAACCTAAGAATCAAAGCATTTTACGGGACCTCAGAAAATGCTGTTAAGACCCAAATATGGATAGCTATCTCTGTATATGTATTGGTTGCCATTATCAAGAAACGGCTTGAAATAGAGCTCAGCCTCTACACAATTTTACAGATTTTTAGTGTTGCCATATTTGAAAAAATTCCCATTTTAAGGGCGCTCACGGATGATGCTTACAAAAATGAAATTACTAGCAACCATATCCAGTTGAATTTATTTGATAGTTAATTGGACACTAATGATAATAATCAAATGTATAATGAAAAATCTAGACGGCCAAAAGGGATGAAGGCCGTTGCGGTAATCAATGATTATCTCAAAAGGAGCACGTATACCCCATATAGTAATTTATCTTTGATTGATATTGGATGTTCAACAGGCTATATGACAAAAATTTATGGGGAGAATTTTGAGACTGTAATAGGCACGGATATAGATGTTAGCGCTGTAAGTTATGCAAAAAAACACAATTCAAAAGACAATATAACGTATCAAATCGCCGACTCAATGAATTTGCCATTTCAGGATAATTGTTTTGATGTAGCCACTTGCCTTCATATTTATGAGCATGTTCCCGACTCTGAAAAAATGATCTCAGAAATATACAGAGTGCTTAAACCGAATGGATTTTGTTTGTTTTTAGCCGGGAACAGGTTTGTACTTATTGAACCGCATTACCGCTTGCCATTATTATCTGCGATACCAAAACCTTTAGCTCATCACTACTTAAGAGTAACAAAAAAAGGCGAATTTTATTATGAAAATTTGCTCTCTTATTGGAAATTAAAAAAGCTTGTTAATAAATTTGAAGTTATAGATTATACCCTCGAGGTCATTAAAGAACCAGGAAAATTCCACGCCACCGAGATGATAGCCCCAAACTCTAGACACCAAAAAATTTATATCATTTTGTTAAGATTAATTTACTGGATTTCTCCCACTTATATTTGGATATTAGCTAAAAAATAATGGCGGTGGTCCCAAAAATTTGGACAATGTGTTAAGGTGTAACTGACTCTGTAATGAAAGGAGCCTAACATGAGCAAGAAACGCCGACAACACAGTCCTGAATTCAAGGCCAAGGTCGCCCTGGCCGCCATTAAAAACGAAGAAACCACCGCTGAGATAGCCCAACGGTTTGGTGTGCATCCCAACATGGTCACCACCTGGAAAAAGGCCCTTCTCGAAGGTGCCGGGGACATCTTCGGTAAAAACCGGAACAAACGCAAACAGACGGACTCCAAAATTGACGATCTACACCGGCAGATTGTTGAGTTAAAGGTTGAAAACGATTTTTTGTCACGAAAGCTCGGCTCTTAAGCCGCAGGCAGCGTAAGCAAATGATAGATCCTGATAATAAAGAGCTGAGCATATCTCACCAATGCCGTATTTTAAATGTCAGCCGATCTTCATTCTATTATCAACCGAGGCCGACAAGCCCGAGAGATTTGGAAATTATGCGGCTGATCAATGAACAATATATGCGAACGCCTGTTTATGGAAGCCGATCCATGCGAACCCATCTTCGCCGGTTGGGCTACAAAATCAATCGCAAGCGTGTCCAGCGCTTGATGCGGCTCATGGGCCTGGAAGCCATTTATCCGAAACCCAAGACCAGTCGGCCGCATCCCGAGCATAAGGTATATCCTTATTTGCTCAAAGACCTGGCCATTGAGCAGCCGAACCAGGTCTGGGCTGCAGATATTACCTATGTGCCAATGGCCAAAGGGTTTATGTACCTTGTGGCTGTCATGGACTGGCACAGTCGCAAGGTACTGTCGTTCAAATTATCCAACACGCTGGACGCCAATTTCTGTGTTGAAGCCCTTAAAGAGGCATTGGATCGTTATGGGCCGCCTCAGATTTTTAACACGGATCAAGGCGCTCAGTTTACCAGCAAAAATTTTATTCAAACATTAGAGTCCAATGGCGTTCGTGTGAGCATGGACGGCCGCGGCCGGGCCCAAGACAATATATTCATTGAACGCCTGTGGTGGACGGTTAAGCATCACTATCTTTATTTGCACGCATTTGACAATGGATCGCAATTGCGAACCGGTTTAAAGCAATGGTTTGAATTTTATAACAGCCAGCGTTTTCATCGGGCGCTTGACAACATGACCCCGGATGAGGTTTACTATGGGCTTTCGTCCCCACTTGCCAAGGTCGCCTGAAAGCATGGCTGGTGCCCTGGAGTTAACTTGTGCCGTCTCGACGGGGCCAGGGGGGTATTGGGGACCCCCTGGCCCCTCGACCTCGGCAGTAGGTAAATGTGTTGAGGGATGCTGCCCTCGGATTAACCCATTGATTTACACCTTAACCAACCCCCAATGTTGTCTAGACGATGGGGTCCACCGCCCTATTGAAAAAATAGAAATATCGATCCAAAATAGAAAAAAAGCTATTAAATCCATTTAATATAAGTACAATAAATTTCTTTTCGAAAACAAGGAACCAAATGTTTATCGTTTTTATTACTCGTCATTATAACCAAAAAAAAAGAGTCTCTGGTGTTATTTCTTACCTTAAAATACTTGATCAAATGCTTAAAAAAAATGGTGTCCAAACTGTTATATTATATGTTAAAAATAAGACATACGAAAATTATGCTTACGAAAAAAACGCTTATTTAACCTCTCAAAATCCTTTAATAATTGCGAAGATTCTTAAAAAACTTAAACCAACTCATATCATTTTTATATCTAGCACATCCGATCCAACCTTTTTGTACTGGTGGTGGCTATCTTTAGCCTTTGCAAATCAAAAGCAAAACTGCTACTTATATCAAACTACTAATTTTAAAAAATCTCCCAACAAAATTCAACTTTGCTTGCTAAAACGACTGTTACAGGGAGTTTTTGTTGGTAATTCAAATTTATATAAAATTTTTAAAATTTTGCCTAAGAAAAAATTAATGAAGCCTGCCGTTACGATTGACTACGCATTTAGAAAAGCTAAACATTACACTCAAAATAAATTTACAGTGCTATTTATGGGACATTATACAAAAATTAAAGGCGTTGATATCGTTTTAACCTTATCTCAAAAGTCAAGCATGAAAGAACTTGAATTTTATATCGCAGGCGGAAACTCAAGAAACGATAATTTTTATTATAAAAAAGCACTCAAAGCTGCGCGGTTGATGCCCAATTTATCTGTCTTGGGATTTTTAGAGAATCCCCAGTCAATAATTTCGAAATGCGATGTTTTGTTAATCCCTTATCGCAGCGGCAGCACTATACTTGCTGTCTCTCAAACTGCACTTGAGGCTATGGCTTTGGGAAAACCAGTTATAACGACTTCTAATACAGCAACAAATGATTTAGTCAAAGATGGCTTCAATGGTTATATATGTGACTCAATTTCTTCTATGGAAAAAAAAATAATTGATCTCAAAAATAACCCCACCTTATACAATAAACTCGCTAGAAATGCTCTTGCTACAATAAAAAATGAATATAATATTGAAGAACGTACTAAACAACTATTGGAGAGTTTAAATGCTGGATTATAATAAAATTAAAACATATTATGATAAATATGGAAAAGCATATGACGCAGAGCGACTCAGTCCATATTATCGTGTTTTAAAAAATTTAGAGTTATCAACGCTTCTTCCGCTTGTTAAAAAAAAGCAAACATTAGAAATTGGCTGTGGGACTGGTTTAATCCTTGAAGAGGTCAATAAATACGCAAAAGAAGCGTGGGGTATTGATCTATCTGAGGGCATGCTTGCCGAAGCTCAAAAAAAAAATCTCAATACAAAACAAACAAACGCTATTAATATAGATTTTCCCGATGCCAGTTTTGACCTTATATATTCATTCAAGGTTTTAGCTCATATTCCCGATTGTGACAAGGTACTTAGCGAAATACATCGCCTACTAAAAAAAAATGGATTATGTGTATTAGAATTCTATAATCCTTATAGCGTTAAATTTTTAACTAATAAATTAAACGGATCTATGCGAAAGGTTTATGTACGTTATGATAGCATAAATAAAATAAAAAAAATGTTAAAAGATAAATTTTCTATTGAAAAAGTAACGGGCATCAGGACTATTATCCCAACTTCTAAAGTTATTAAAGGTAAGAGAAGTGCACGCATATTTGAAGCATTAGAGTTTCGTCTATCCAGCACACCTTTACGCCATTTTGCGAGTTATCTTGTAATAACAGGTAAAAAATTGTAGTTTTTAATAAATCAAAAAATTAGTTTCGTTCAAAAGTGTTGGCACGGAATTCCATAAGAGGGTTTAGAGTTCCAAATGCCATTTCCTGAATTGGCTGTCGGCACAGGACTAGCAGGCGTCTCATGTGCGAGGATGGGCCCACCAATCAGCCCGTCGGAGCACATGAGGACGCCTGCCTCTGGTTGGACAAATAATAGGTATTGAGGGCAACCTACAATTGAGTTCTCTCAGGTTGAAATTCGTCCGTGCCAAACCTTTTGAACGTTACCAGAAAATTTGTACTGATTAAAAACATGGACATAAAAAAAGCTTTTTATCTTTTTGTTACTATTGGCCTACTGCTCTTTATATATTGGAATACTGAACTTTTTTATTCACTAATACAAATCTCCCTTTTTGATTTAAGTGTATTATTTTTCTTTGGTTTAATCGCCATTTATATCAATTCCAGCCAATTCAGATACCTCGCCGAAGTTTTTGGTCTAAGGCTGAAATTAAAAGAGTGGTTTGGTTTGGCTGTGGCAAACACCATGCACAACTATTATACCCCTGCCCGCGGTGGAACGGTTTTAAAGGCGATTTACCTGAAAAAATCTCATAAACTTGCTTACTCAAATTTTATTTCCTTAACAGCTGGTACTTATCTGCTTGGTTTTTTTCTGGCCTCAGCGAGCGCGATCCTATTTATTCTTGCCTCCTTTCTTTTATATCAGGAATTTTATGGGACGGTTTTTTTTATTTCAATCGGCCTGGGTGCAGCTACTGCTATTATAGGAGTTTTTAGCTTGCACGTTAAATTTTCAAGTGTTTTCCAAAAAATTCCCAAACTTCATAAATTCGTTCGAAATGTCGAAAAAGGACTGTTTTTTTTTAAAAAGAACAAAAAATTATTAATCAAAATTCTTCTGTTCAAGTTCCTTTTTATTGTGATCATGGCATTAAAGCTTTATTGGGCTTTCAAAGCCATCGGAATTGAAACCAACCTGATAACCATCTTTATTGTACAATCCCTTGTCGTATTTTCAATGATTTTATCCCTGACTCCAGGCAATTTAGGGATTAGAGAAGGCATAATCGGCCTTCTTGCGGCAATGCTTGATATCCCTTTAAAAAAAGCCATATTGGGCGCATTTGTGGATCGGGCGGTCATGATGTGCATAGTAATTTTTTTAGGGCTTATTTTTACAAGAATCCTGGCAGCAGACCTGGAAAAGCGAGCAACCTCAACAGAAAAAGATGATACCGTACAGATAGAAAACAATTTACTTTAAATCCTTATTCTCCTCCATGTCAAACCACATGGCAAACAGGAGAAACTGGCTGGAGGCGATAAACGCAAACATGGCCGCAAGGGCATTTATGGATGGGATATGACCGGTTATACCCCACACGATAAACAATCTGACAAACAGGATAATATCAAGAAAAAGAAAAAAAAATCCCAGAAAGTAAAAAAATACAAGGGGATGAAAATCCCGGATCACATATTTTTCCTTCATCCGCCAGAAAAACATCTTGATCAGCAGCCAGCTTATGGAAAAAACAACTTTTTGAATCCTGATGCCCGACTTTTCACCGATATTATAAACCGGCTCCACCGGGACATCAGTTACTTTACAATCCAGCACGTTAAGGCGGACCAGAATGTCATTCGGCTGTCCATACCACTGATACATTTTATCCCAATCAATTAATTTTAAAGCTTTTTTATTGATTGCGGTGTAGCCTGACTGGGAATCGGCGACATGCCAATAGCCGGATGCAATCTTGGTCAGCAGGGACAAAAACGCATTGCCGAAGTATCTTGTTTTCGGGATTTTCTGGTAGGCCTCTCCTGTAAACAGACGATTCCCCTTGCTGTAGTCCGCCCTATCCTCCACTACCGGATCGAGAATGGCGGGCAAATCTTCAGGCGCCATCTGAGCGTCCCCGGCCATTACGACTGCTACATCCAACTCGTTATCTCTGGCATACTTGTAGCCTGTAGCAATCGCTCCCCCTACGCCTTTGTTCGTTTCATGCTGGATAAGATGAATATTAAAATTTTGTTTTTGGTAGTATTGAATAATAGCTACCGTATTATCTGAACTCTTGTCATCAATGATGATCATCAAATCCATGTAGTCGGGCATTGTTTCAATCACCCGTCCGATCTGCGTCTCTTCATTGTGCGCTGGAATAACGGCGCAAATTCGTTTATTTTTATACATTGTTCATCTGCTATCCATTGAAAGGCTAGAATCAATCATTATTCCGGATTTCAATTCTGTATAGACCATGGCTGTTTTTACAAAAAATTCTTGTCACGTTTTGTTTGAAAAAAGATTTTAATATCTTTTTTTCATGAATACTATAATTTTTAGCCCAATAGTTTAACAATTCGTGGTTGATCAACAAATGAGAAAAACCCATTTCTTTAAGCTCTTTTGTGACCAAATACGGGTTATTTGCATCTCCGGCAATATTTTTTAACAGATTTAAATCGAACACAATATTTTTTTCACAATAGTATCCCCGATTTCCTGTATAAATACTTAATATCTTAACATTATCAGAAAGGTTTTCATTGGCATATTGCATGACCGGATATTCCGGGCGATATTGTTCGATATATTCATCCCGGCTGAGTGTCCCTGAGATATAACTTAACGGTTTGACATACATAAATCTTGAATGAATATATATTGCGTTTAGCCCTAACATGACGGAGATAACACAAAATATCAAAATTTGTTTTATTCTGACTCCGGATTTTTTGGTGGCAAGCCGGGCGGTGAAAAAATCATTGAGGCGGTAAATTCCGCAAGCTGCAAGTATCACAAGCGGGGGGATAACCGGACCAACATATCGAATCCGCATATCTCTTCGAAAATATACCAGCAAAATAAAAAATATCGAAAAAAACAGAAAACTCCATTTCTCTGTCCTGAATTGCCGACTTTCTTTGATAAATGGTAGGAAAGCAAAAAATGGCAAAATAAATAAAAACGGATTGAGCCTGCCATCAAAGTATTTCGGATTATTGTCCTTTCCCTGAAAAAAGATACGGATCGGAATAAGGGCAATTTCAGCCCAAGTTTCATTATAGACATTTTTACGAACGTAAAAATGTCTCTGTTCACCAAATCCCCCTGCTGGAATGGGTTCGCCGGGACTGATAATATTGTCGTATAAGGGATAAATCGGGTTTTGGGTCCAGACATAGTTGCGTATCATCCATGGGGAAAAGACCATCAGGGAAATGGCTAAGAACATCGTCCCGCTTCCGAGCGCGCGCATTTTAAAGATGGTTCTGTTCGGATTTTGCCGGGAGTATATAAATGGGACAAAAAGCGTTAAAAGGAATAACACGATCAAACCGTTATATTTTGTTCCCAGGGCCAGCCCGCAAAAGACAGCTGCTAAAACCAAGTATCGCCATTTAAACGCATTTTCAATCCATTTAAGTAAGCAAAGAAGAGAGGCAAATGAAAAGCAGATCAGTCCGAGATCGACATATGCTGTACTGGAGAGCTTTACGATAATCGGAAGGGAAAGAAATATGAGTCCTCCCAAAACAGCGTATACGATATCGAGTCGTTTCTTCAAATATTGATAGATCATCGCCGCTGTGACCAATGCAAAAACGAAATGGATATATTTCGGTAAAATATCATTTTTCAAATACAGGGCGATCAAATATAAGAGATCCAGATTCATAGGATAGTAAGAAAAATGCAGATCCGGGATTTCATACATTCCCCCGTGCTGTAAATAGAGCTTGGGAATATTGAGGTGATGAATCAGGGCATCCCGGCTAATGGGCGGCACAGCGGCAAGCAGGCAGATGGCAATGATGGCGCCAAGCAGCAATATCATTAATATAAAAATATTAAGAGCTCTCAATGATATTGTGAAGTTATGCCGCCCCATGTTTTTTACTCAATTACGTTTTTTAATATTTTGGGCGGGATGTAGCCCTGATAGACTTTTCCATCGATTACATAACCGGGGGTGCCGGTTAAACCAAGGGATAGGCCCTTTTCAACGTCTTTTTGCAGATGGTAGAGGATATGACGATTGTATTGGGCATATAAAAACTCCCTTGGATTTAAATCCAGCTTTTTGGCAATTTTTTTGCCGCTAACGACATGTTCAGACCTTTTTATTTGAAAAAACATATCGTTTGCCTCCCAGAAGGCGCCATGCTGAGCCGCATAAATGGAAAACAGGGCAAGGGTGCCGGCCCCGACATGATAAGGCTTGCGAACAAGCGGATTAAATTTATGATCCATAGGGAAGTGACGATGAATTAATTTTATTTTGTTAGGGTTCTCCGCAACCAGACGGCGAAGATAAAAATGTTTAATCCGGCATTGCGTACACAGGTAATCGGTAAACTCTTCGATAACCAACTCCGGATTTTTCGCGCCGATCCAGGGATGGCCCGCTTCGGTGATGCCCCGGGATACCGATTGTTTTAACTTCGGCGGTTCCATGTGCCAGTATTCCGGCAAACCTATCATCAGGTATCCGACTAAGAACAGAAATCCGACGACTGTCGTCAAACAAATTTTTCGCAGAGACCAAAGCAGTTTCGCATCAAGTGCGACCCCCCTGAACAGCCCCGCATCACCGAAGCGTTTGTTAACAAACCACGCATAATACAGCAGGGCAAAATTGACCAGGTAAGTCACTATGCACATAATGCAGTAGCTATTGATCAGGAGGGTTGAAATTCCGGCAAGAATGAGGCTGCCAATACTGTATATCAAGGAGATCCAGAAAAAAACCGGCCACACCCTTTGTTTTCGGGCCGACGGGGTACCGGCCAAAAGCAGGACAAAAATGATGAACATATAGCCGATCATGCCCCAGATTGCCACCGGGATACCCCAAAAAACGGCATACTGGCTCGTTGAAACCGTATCACAGTTCAATGCCCGGGAAACGGCGCAAAAGCTAGAATAGCCGACATCAGTATGAATCTGGTAATGGGAAACAGCCAGATAGATACTGTCGCCAAATCCGATTAAAGCTATGACCAATACAGGGATGTAATAATACCAGAAGGAAAACGGGACAATCGGTCGTTTATGCCTTTTTGGCAAAAGGGAAAACAACCGGCTTAAAAATGATCGCATAATTTGATTGTTACTGCGTTTTATGGAATTTTTCATCTGCTTCCGTGGTTAAAGGAGCCCCTTCTCTTTTTGATTTTAGTCCCGGACCTTATACACCACCAAATCCTGGCCTTCAAAGCTTGGGGAACCGAAGATTTTTTTATAAACCCTATTGATTGCTACGATGATCGGAAAATCCTTTCCGTTCTCACCTTCTCGATAATCAAAAATTTCCGAAAAAATATTTTTGTGAAGAACCACGAAATCCGCCTGACTGTTTTTCACTGCGGCCATATCTAGGATATTGACCAGATTCCTAAATTTTAGCCTATCCGGGTCATCTACCCGGCTTAAGACCTGGTCTGCGAACATGCTTGCGTGCACACCGCGATTCATATTATCCGTTTTGTCTTTAACGGCCAAAGTATATCCAGCCGCCACCTTTTTTCCATGAAAATGCTGATAATAGTAAAACGGGTTGTAATGATTACCCAGGAAAAGCGGATATTCAATAATTTTTTGAGCATTGTTATTATCGGCAAGTGTTTTGTAAAACACGGGAACATTCTCCTTATTAACCGTGTAAGATTTTCGAATCATATCAGAACTCCGGGGATGATTCCAGTTCATGGGTGCGTAGGATTCCTGAAAGGCTGAATGGCTAGTGAAATTATTTGGAGTTGCATAGGTCTGGCGCAGGGGGCCGGTCCACAGAAGGGCAAAAAGAAACATCAAGGTGCCGGCAGTCAACAAGGCATTCGTCGTTTTATTAAGCTTTGGGAAAAATCCTTGTGTCATTTTCCATAGACTGTCCATGCCCAAGGCGGTCAGTACAAAGGCTAGAGGAAAACCCGGAATCGCGTATCTGGCCAGAACCAGAGGCACATGGGCGAAATTGACCCGGATAATCAGAATCGCTGTAGCATAGGCAAGAAATACGCTGATAAAAATAGCTAAAAGAAGGATCGATTTGCGAAAAAGTCTTTGCATGCCTATGCCTAGAAATATATAGAAAAGAATATTAATTGGTACATTTGTCGTTCCGCTGAGAATCTGTAAGAACCCCTTCAACGATTCCAGGCTTAATTGAGCTGGTCGCGACGCTAAAGCGGGCAAGCGCTGAATTAGGGCGAGAGCGATAAGTAAGGCCAGACATGCCATAATGCCTATCCCAGCTATAAAGAGCTTTTTAAAGCTTGGCTTAATTTCGTCACAGATTCCATAAAACGAAAAAACCTCCTTCAATAGTTTGACCAAAACTGCGCACCCTAGAGGCGCAAATACAAAAATTACCCCCGCAAAATGAAAATAAATACATAAAACGCTGAAACCAACATACAGCAAGCCGTATCGCCCATTACCGGTGCGGGTCCATTCGTAAAAAAGCCAAATACAGATTAATCCAAACAACATATAGATGGCATAGGGCCGGCATACCCGGCTATAAAATATAAGCATGGGAGAGATTGCCATCATAAAGGCGAAGAGCAAGGATACACGCGAGCCAAAATAGCGTCTAACAATCAGTGGCGACACGATCAGGGCGGCAATACCGGCAAGAATTGAGGGCAAAACCAAAAGGATTTCCGACCAGCCGGTAGATATCAGCAACATGCGTACATAAGCATTTATCGGGATAATGTTAGCCCCCGTGCGAGAGAAATGGGAAAGAATATAGCCCAGGGAGTGGCCAATGGCAAAATTCAAGGCATGCCATTCATCATCCAGTAATATTTGACCGGAAATCTGATAGAGACGTAAAAAAACCCCTAAGATATAAATGGATACGAACAATACCAAAAAATTAAAAGAAAAGCCGGATAAAGGCTTCATGCTTATGGATTTCGACATTTAAGATTTTCTCGGCGAATGCTCGAAATTGAATACGTAAAGACTTTTTACGAAACTGTCAAAATTATTTAATATACCCCAAAGATTTCAGATCCTCCACTGTTGAAGAATCATATACGGCTTCCCGGGTTTTGCCTTTAGTTAGGTTTTGCCAAATCGTTTTGTTCTTTTCCCTCAAGCCGTTCATGAAGCTAATGATTTTATGGTTCAAATACCCATCGAACAGGTAGTTGATCAATTCATATTGCTCCGATTTATCCCGTTTGAGGTTGTAGAGTCGGGTGCGAAAAAAATTATTATACAAGGTTTGATTAAATTCCTTTAATTCTTCTGATAATGAATCCTGAAGGTTTTCTGAATGTATCATATGCCAGTTTTGATAGAATATAGAACCAAAGGCGTTTTTATCGGCCTTTGTTTTAAACTTGACCTCTTCTGAAATGGCCAGTCGGCTAGTTCCGGAGTCAAATGTTTTTGCATTAAATAATGGCATAAGGGATCTGCCCTGAATCGGCAGTTGCTTTCTGTCGATTTCAAGGATATCGAGTATCGTCGGCATCAAATCAAGCAGCTGAACCGGCTGCGAAATATCCCTATCTGCCGGAATCATTTCCGGACAAACCATGATCAGGGGTACATGTAAAACCTGATAATTTCCCGGAGGACAATGTCCCCAAATACCGTGCGCACCAAGGTGCTCCCCGTGATCGGCTATGAATAATATTAATGTTTCCTTTAAAACACCGCGCGACTCAAGCATTTCAAGCAAATGCGCAAACTGACTGTCATTATACTTCACTTCCTGGTTGTATAAAAAGCGTCGGCTTTTAACTGTCGGCGTTTTAAGCCATTGAGGATCAAATCTTTTATTATGGGGGACCCTGTTTGGCCCCCATATACGCGCATCAGGTTTTTTTTGCCTAATTTTTTTGAGGGGGGGATTGTAAGGTCCATGCGGATCCAGCAAATGGAGATATAGAAAAAACTTTTTGTCACCGTTATGATCGAGCCACCCTTTTAGAACCTTCCCATTATACAAATCATGGGCCCTGCCCCCGCTTTTAGTCGGTCCATAAACAAAGCTAAAGCCCTGATGAAGCCCGGCATGGGGACCGGCATTCACATTTTGAATAAACATGGCCGTTGAGTAGCCGCTGTTTCTCAATACTTCTGCCATAGTCGTATAGTTGTCGTCCAATACTTCGCCAGCGTTCCATACACCGGTTGCCGAGGGATAAAGGGAGGTCATAAAGGAGGCGCATGAGGCTCTGGTATGGGTGGCTTGTGATATGGCATTTGAAAAAGTGATGCCCTTATCCGTCCATTGCTTTTTTACGTCGGTCAAGCCTTTCATATAGCCATAACAGGATACACGATCGGCTCTTAATGCATCTTCAACCACAAGGATAATATTATAGTTTCGAGTGGGGCAATGACTGTATACAACCGGGTTACTCCAAAAGCCAACATTTTGCCCGTCGCCGGCTACTTCAAATACAATATCGACCCGTTTGCCTTCATATCCACTCAATTTGATCTTCTCATCCCGCCATTTCGTATTATTGTCCATTCGCGCGGAAAAAACGGTCTCCTCTTTTCCTTGCGCCTTCACAGTCACATTAAAATCTAGGGGGGCTTCGGAATTCAATACCCCCGTGCCGAATTTCAGGATTGGCCGAGTTTTAGGTAATAAAACAGTATAGCTTAGTTTAATCGGAGGGGCCGTAAAGATTATTTTTCGCATCTCATCATTTATATTCTCATATGCCACGCCATAGTGTTGGTTTATGTATTTTGATTTTTTTGAAACAAACCGGATGAAATCAATTTCAATTGGCTCCTGATCACTCTTAAAAGGGAATAATGAGATTGTTTTGATTTTTGCATTCTGTTTGGAAAAGCCTTTAAGGATATGATTCACGTTTAACTTATATGTATGAAATTCATTGTCGGGGATGACCCGGAAAGCAAAATAATCATTTTTATAAGGATCATAGATCTCACAGTCGGCTTTATTGCTCCATGCCAGCATCATTTTTTCTGATTTTTTATTTTTTAACCGTATTTTTATATAGCTGCATGTACCTCTTTTTAGATTAAGCTCCTTAGAGCTTTGTAAAACATTCGAGTTCGTGTGCGTATATTTTAAAATCCCTTCGTTAATGGAGAATTTATTCTGTTTGGGTCTAAACACCAGATCATCGCGATTATTAAATTCACAATTAATATCGTTGAAATTGACACGGTGGGGGGGGTTCGTGTTGTCAATTCTACATTGCGCATCTACTATATTCTCATCAAATCTATAATACCGGTTTTTCAAGCTTTTATCATTGTATGATGCCAGGACCTTTGATTCATTATAGTTCTCAGCTTTATCCATTACTTTTTTGGTCTGGGCCTTTATTTTTTCCTCCTTTTCGTTAAATTGAAAATAGTTTAATCGATAGGCGGAAATAAATGCATTCGCTATAAAGATGACAAGTACCGATAGAACTATGATAACGCTAATCAATGCAATTTTTTTTATGAAAAAACCGAACGGTTTCATCCAAGATCCCTGTAAAATTAAAATCTTTTAGAATTCTGTATTAATACTGATTGGATTTTTCGTGTTGCAGTCGTCAAGCATTCGCTCACGAAGTATTTCTTTCATTTCATTTTTAGCCAGCAACAAATAATAGATATCATCTTTTTTATACATTTTTCCGATCATTTGTTTGACCTGCGAAATACTTGCATGCCTAAAAAGCCGTTCAATATAACGATTCGCTTGATCGGGCTTATCTTGCGCAATCAAATTGTTGGCCATAAAAAACAGCGTTTTAGCGTCAGAAGGATTGTGGCTGTGATATTTTTTTAAAAACCACAGGCCTCTTTCTTTATATCCGGCGTATGCCAATGCGATCCCGTAATCTTTCCACAGGGAAGAATAGTTTTCCTTTGAATGATGTATGCCTTCCCGGTATGTTTTTAACCCCGCCTTCTCTTTGCCGGTCATTAGCAGCGTCAACCCCTGAATCTGCCTCAATTCGATGCTTTTCGGATGCTGCTCGCATCCTTGATTGATAACAGACAGAGCTCTTTCAACACGGTTATTTTTGAGCAAGCAAATGGAAAGCAGCCTGTAGGCTTTAGCCGGAACCCTGCCCCCCTTCAGGTTTAGATATCGCATATAGGCATTTAAGTGCCGTATCGCCTGATCATACGCCTTTTCTTGGACATAAAGTCCCGCAAGGTTATAAAGCGTTTTACGTTTATTAATAATACTCTCTCGATATTCTTTTTCCAATGCGGCCTTGTAGAAGGTGATGGCCTTTTGCCTGTTTTTTGCTGTCGGACTATACGCATACGCATACGCAAGGTTGTGATAGGGCCTAAAACTATCCGGATCCTTATTAATTGCCTCATTCCATAATTTTATCGGGGATTGCCAGACAAAATTTCTATTGTATGTTGTCAATCCAGTGGCAATCATCGCGGCGACCACCGCTGTTAAGACCATCCATTTAATCAAAGAGAATTTATATCTTTCTATAACATAGGCGAGGATCAATCCGGCCGGGATAAAAATAAAAACTGACGGCAGGTAATTCCTGTGTTCATAATAGAGCGCCAACGGCAGCACGGTGGATTCTACCAGATGGTGGACAAAGAAAAACAGAAAGGAAAATCCGGTGAGCTTGAGCAGCTTTCGTTTGCCGGCCAGCCAGTAGGCCGATAATAAAACGATGACAAGAATACCGGCTATTGAAAAGAATGTGGTTAGCGGTTGGAATAAATTTTTCGACAGGGTAAACGGGTTGTTAAACCCAAAAGAATCGGGGGGCAACATAAAGAGCTGATAGATATAGAACCATATGACCCTTGGTTCTGTCAGAACCCTTTGTTCGAATGTGAACGGTTTATACTCATATCCATCAAGAGCCCCAAGGATTCGGGCTTTAAAGATAAGAAGGAAGGCAACCGCGACAACAACGAGAACGATCGCGCCCGGCAGAATATATTTTTCCCATTGGCGCCTGTCTTCCAGCA
>Ga0209947_1000677_pt1 | contig 21054 bp, 18 predicted proteins | sample SalPonR2_B_D2_MG_FD_185706 | JGI IMG/M metagenome (GOLD analysis project Ga0209947, IMG submission 185706) | Salt pond soil microbial communities from South San Francisco under conditions of wetland restoration - Salt Pond MetaG R2_B_D2_MG... ...
ATTGGAAATCCCGGAGGGTTTCAAATTTTTTGATTTAAAAAATGATCCAATATCCTAAAAATAAAATAAAAATTAAATCTTCAAAAAATTGAAACGCTCAATTTAGGTTAAAGATTTCTCGCTACCGCTCGAAATGACAATGCGGACGCTTTTCAGAGTTACTTTCTGTAAAAATGGGACGCCAGCGCAATAAATCGCTTTTTACGAGATCGTCAAGGCCTAATTTTTTAACGGAATTTTATGATATTGTAAATATAATAATAACCGGCCTCAGATCTTTTCGATGATACCGGCCGCAATCAACGGCAGCATGATCTCATGGTGTCCCACGAGGTTGATGCCCCGGCCGTGATTTGCGGTGGGACGGTTAACTACATTGGTCATGGGCCGATAGTGGCGGATGAAATCCATATTAACGCTCGTCAGCTCGGAGACCGGATGGCCCAGGTTGCGTACCAGGCTCACCGCCTTTAGAAAAATTTCGGGCAGGATGACCGCCGAGCCGATGTTGAAATATACCCCTTGGGACAACTCGGCCACAATGGCGGCAAATAGCCGGAAGTCCCGGTGCGTGGCTTTTCCGGCGGCCTCGGGGTCAAAACTCGGATGCATGTGGATGATGTCCGTGCCGATGGCGACATGGATGGTCGCCGGTTTTCCCATTCGCTGGGCTTCGGCAAGAATGCTCTGTTCGGCAAAGGGGAAGCCGTTTTGATTGATGTATCGGCCGACCGCCTCACCAAGGCCGATATCCTCCTCTGCCGCCATCCGGATGGCAGCCCCCAAATGCTCGCAGGTTTCCTTTGCCATACCGAAGCTTCCGTCACCAAGCGCAGCCGTAACATCCTCAGAGGTCCTTCCGGCATAGGCGACCTCAAAATCATGTATGATGCCCGCCCCGTTCATGGCTACGGCGGTAATTATATCCCGCTGTAAAAGGTCGATGATGATGGGGTTCAGCCCCACCTTGATGACATGGGCGCCCATTGCCGCGAGCACCGTCTTGCCGTTTCGACAGGCGTTTGCCACAGCGTCGATAACCGCTTTAAGATCCTTTGCCCCAAGCAATTGCGGGAGCCCGTCAATAAATTCGGCCAGGCCTTCCCCCTTTTTCCATTTACCGGCAAAATGCTCCCGGGAGACCTTGCTTTTTCTATCCGCCAGGGAATAGGTGGTCAAGCCTTCCAGTTTTAACGGTGAAAAATCGTATGTCATGGTCTATATCCTTTTAAGCCGGGCTTAAAAGCGGTCGGAAAAAAGCCTTCGCTCCACTAGATCACAGAGTATATGGATGACGGTAATGTGGGTCTCCTGAATCCGGGCGGTCGAACCCGTCCCGACGCACATCAGGTGATCGCACGCCTCAACCATCCTGCCGCCGGTTTTGCCCGCCAGGCCGATTGTGGTCAGCGCTTCTTTTTGGGCCTCTGCCAAGCCCGCGACGACATTCTTTGAGTTGCCGCTGGTGCTGATCCCCAGGGCAATATCGCCCTTCCTGCCCAAGGCATCGATCTGCTTGGTAAAGACATCATCAAAGCTGAAATCATTGCCGATGCTGGTTAAGACAGAGGTGTCGGTGGTCAGCGCAATGGCGGCCAACGGCGTTCGGTCGATTTCGAAGCGGTTGACGAACTCCGCCGCCATATGCTGGGCGTCGGCTGCACTGCCGCCGTTTCCGAAAACGAGCAGTTTGTGACCGGATGTCAGGCAATCTGCGATACACTCGGCGCATTGAATGATCAAATGGCTGTTGTTTCTGATAAACTCGCTCTTGACCGCAATGCTCGCCTCGAGGGTCTCAAGGATAATATGCTTCATTGATCATCCTGCAGATATTTCGTGGTCTGTTGGATATAGTGGGATGAGTCATAACCCAAATCATGGGCCTTCTGAAATTCATCCAGGGCTTCGGGCAGATGCCTGCGGTTGTAATAAATCCTTGCCAATCGATGCCTGAACAATCCGTTGTCCGGATCGATCTGGCTTGCCCGCTGGCAGAACATCAGCGCAATATCGGCATTCTGTTCCTGGATCTCATAGATGAAGCCCAGCGCTGAAAGGACTTCCGCATCCTCTGAATTGATTTTTAATACATTTTTATATGCATTGACCGCATCGGTGAGTCGGTCCAGGAGGTGGTAGCAGTCCCCCAGCAGTCGAAAGGCGGGGCCTGACTTCGGATTGAGCCGGGTGGCGGTCTCCAGGTATTTTACGGCGGAACGGGGGTCGTCGGTTTCGAGATAGACCCGGCCGGTCTGGAAGGCGAGCTCGTAAACTTCAGGGTCAATACGCGCCGCCTTGTGAAAATATTCCAGCGCAGACGAATATTTTTTTTTCAGCGTATAGATAAAGCCGGTGTTGTAGATCGGCATGACTTCATCCGGCTCGAGCCGCATAGCCGTATTAAACGAGGTGAGGGCCTCATCGAAATTCTCTTTGACGCCGTAGCAGACGCCCAGACTGTTGTGGACATTCACATTTTTCGGGTCCAGCATCAATGCAAGTTTGAACTCCCGTATGGCGCTGTCGATATCTCCGTTTTGGTAATACCGGTCGCCGCTGATATTTAAACTTACGGCATCAAAGGCCGCACGGCTGTCGGGGCCGAAGAATTCGGCGTGCCTAACGGCTTTCTCCGCATTTTCAAGAATCCTTGATTTATCATAGGTGATGGTGGGATATACGGCGACCCCGGCGGTAACTGTTCTGCCGGTTTCTCTGGAGAATGAATCCTTCAGACGATCCACGGCCTCCATACAGGCGGTTTTGTCGGTTTCCGGGAGGAGGACGCCCACTCTGAAATTGTCCATGATCCCCCAAAGCCCGTTTTTTTTTTGGCATAGCCCATCCACATGGCGCATAAGGGCGACCAATGTCTTGTTTGGATCCAAAAGATCGCCCGGGGCATCGACCTGGAACACCAGCGCCCCGAATCGATCGGCCTCGGCGACATGCGCCATGCCTTTTTGGAAAAAATCCGCGTTTTCCAGGATCTCCGGAAATTCGGAATGAATGGTGTCGATAGAGAAATTTTCGGAGGAAACGCCGTCGGGCGCCGGTTCACTGCCGGATTTGGCAAGAAGAAATTGATCCCGGATGTCCTGATTTTCAGTTGGGTTGGTCATGTTCGGCCTCATTTACAATTCCGTTAATGGCTGTGGCTATGATTTTGACCTCATCGGTCTGAACCGTTCGCATATCCATCAATATTTGATCGTCTTCAATCCGAACAATAACCGGCGGGGTATGCTGGCGGAGCCGGTGGCCGAGGGTCTTTGCCGTAAGTCCATCGGCGCGGACGGCCACACACTTGCTGGACAGTTCGAGAAGCGGCAGTGACCCGCCGCCGGCCCGGGATGAGGCTTCAATGGTTTCAATCCGAAGTCGGCCGTTTGAAACAGTTTCCAACATGGCGGTCAGATCCCCGGCCTTTTTATCGATCTCACTGATCGGGGCGGTAATCATCTCCAGGGTGGGAATCTCTTTAATCGCTCGGGCTTCATGCCGGTAGGCGCGAAGCGTGCTTTCAAGGGCGGCAAGGGTGAGTTTGTCGATTCTAAGGGCCCGGGTCAAGGGGTTTTGTTTGATTTGATCGACTATCGGCTTTTTCCCGACGATGATGCCCGCCTGTGGGCCGCCCAGCAGTTTGTCGCCGCTGAATGTGACGATATCGATACCGGCGGCCACGGATTCGCCAACCGTAGGCTCTTTTATCAGTCCATATTTGGAAAAGTCAATAAAGGTCCCGCTGCCCAAATCCTCCATGACCGGAATGTGGTGTTTTTTGCCGACTTCGGCAAGTTCATGCAGGCCAACCGCCTTTGTAAAGCCGAGAATACTGAAATTGCTGGTATGAACTTTTAGCAGAAGGCCGGTATTCTCGGATATGGCCTTTTGATAGTCGTATAGATGGGTTCGGTTGGTGGTGCCGACCTCTTTTAATATGGCCCCGCTCTTTGCCATGACATCGGGAATGCGGAAGGAGCCGCCGATTTCAACCAGCTCGCCCCTGGAGACGATGACTTCCTTGTGTCGGGCGATGGTATCGAGGCTTAAAAGCACGGCGGCGGCATTGTTGTTGACGACCATGGCGGATTCCGCCCCGCTGATCTCACAGATCAGGTCCTCGACAACTGAATACCTCGATCCGCGCTTACCCGAGGAAAGGTCAAACTCCAGATTGCTGTAGCGGCCTGCCACTGTCTGCATTTGCGCCAGGGCATCACCGGAGAGCAGGGAACGGCCGAGGTTGGTATGTACCACAACGCCGGTGGCATTGATCACATGATTCAGGTTCAGACGCATTGCCGATTCAACGGCCGCGTCTACCCTGCGAAGAATGGTCTCCTTGTCTAGAAAGGACGCCTTGAATTGATCGGGGCGAACCAGAATTTCGTTTCGATGGCTGTTGATAACGTAGCGAACGGCGGAGAGGATAACCGTTTTTGGGGTATCGGGGAAGCGCCCCGCTTCATGGATAGCCTCAAGAATGGCGTCAACGCCCGGAAGCCGCCTGAGCAGATCCTGCTGGGCCTCGCTGATGTCGGATTTTTTGGAGTTTGTCATACGCCTCTGTTGACGGTCCCGGAAAAAAGTACGGGTTCAACCACTTCAATATGGGGTTGTTATTGCCATATGGGCTATAATTTCATATCATTTCAGAAAAATAGTTTTCAATAGATTTTTAGGTATTAGGTATTAGGTGTTAGGGATTGGGTATTGGGTATTGGGTGTTGGGTGTTCGGTGTTGGGTGTAAGGTATTTGGGTCTAAGGTGTAAGGTATAAGGCAGCTGGTAACCAAGTGCCTTTCGCCGTTGTCATTCCGAGAAACGCAAGCGACGAGGAATCTTGTTTGTTAAAGATTTCTCGCTGTCGCTCGAAATGACAATATGTACATTTTTTGGGTTATCCTCAAAAATGCCGTGCCGACGGAATAAATTGCTTTTTACGAAGCCATCAAACTTAAACCGTGAACCGGAGGTTCTTGTGCGTCAGCCCAAAGATTATCTCGTTTTCCCGCTGGATGTGCCGACAATGGCTGCGGCTGCAGACTATGTGAGGCAACTGTCGGCATGCGTCGGCATTTTTAAGGTGGGGCTTGAGCTTTTTGTCCAATGCGGGCCGGAAGTGCTTTCAATGATCCGCGAAAAAAGCGATGCGGCCGTTTTTCTGGATTTGAAGCTCCATGATATACCCGCCACCGTGGGGCGGACCATGGCGCGGCTCGCCGATTATGGCGTGGATTTCGCAACCGTCCATTGCGGCGAGGGCCGGGCGATGCTCGAATCCGCCGTGAAAGGCGGCGGCAGCCGGGTCAGTGTTTTGGGCGTGACGGTGTTGACCAGCGTCTCGGGCAAAGATATCGCAGAAGCCGGATTTCTGCCGGAATATTCGGAAAACGTGTTCCGGCTGGTTCTCGGCCGGGCAAAAGCGGCCCACTCGGCGGGATGTGCGGGCATCGTTTGTTCCGGAAAGGAGGTCGGGGAGATCAAGGCCCATCTGGGAAAAGATTTTGTCGCCGTTACCCCGGGGATCCGCCCGGCCTGGGAGCAAACCGCCGGGGATGACCAGGAGCGCATTGTCACACCGGCTGAGGCAATTGCCGGCGGTTCGGATTATCTGGTCATCGGGCGGCCGATTCGGGATGCCTCGGACCCGGCCGCTGCCGCCCGGCGTATTTGCAACGAAATCGCCGCCGCGCTTACATAGCCGCCAGCCGATACAGGATTATGCCGGCGGTAACCGCCGCTATGAAAAGCGCCACCATCAGCTGGTCGGGCTTGAACTGTTTCAGCATCAAACGGCTATTCCGTGCCGTCCAGTTCAAAGGCGGTGTGCAGGGCCCGAACCGCCAGTTCGGTGTATTTCTCTTCTATTACGCAGGAGATACGGATTTCCGAAGTGCTGATCATCAGTATATTGATGTTTTCCGCCGCCAGGCTGGAGAACATTTTCGATGCCACCCCGGAATGGCTCCGCATGCCGACGCCGATGACCGATACTTTGGCGATATTTTCATCCCCCAGCACTTCTTCGGCCTCGATTTCCTTCGCGGTCTGTTTCGATATATCCAGCGCCGACTGGTAATCGCCTTTTGAGACGGTGAATGTGAGGTCGGTCATATTTCCGGACCGGGTATTTTGAATAATCATATCCACCTGAATGCCGGCGGCGGAGACCGGGTTCAGGATACGGGAGGCGATGCCCGGCGTATCCGGTACTTTGCGCAGCGTGATCCGGGCCTCATTCTTGTTGTGGGTGACGCCGGCGACCACCACCTGTTCCATATTCGCTTCTTCATTGACCACCATGGTACCTTCCTCCTCGTGAAACGATGATCTTACATGAACCGGGACGTTGTATTTTTTGGCGAACTCGACGGATCGGATCTGCAGGACTTTAGCGCCCAGGCTGGCCATTTCGAGCATTTCATCGTAGGAAATCCGGTCGAGTTTTCTGGCCTTGTCGCAGATATTGGGGTCTGCCGTAAAGATACCGTCAACGTCCGTATAGATTTCGCATTTATCCGCTTTAATGGCGGCGGCCACCGCCACCGCCGAGGTGTCTGAGCCCCCTCTGCCCAGCGTGGTGATATCGCCTTTGGCATCCGCCCCCTGAAACCCCGCGACGATAATGATTTTTTTGTCTTTTAGCAGCTCCTTTACCCGGTTCGCGCCGATATCCAGAATCCTGGCCTTGCTGGCCTTATTGTCAGTAAGTATTTCCGCCTGGTATCCTAAAAGGGACTGGGCCTTGTAGCCCATTTCGATGAGCGTCATGGCCATCAGTGCCACCGTTGTCTGCTCGCCGGTGGCCAGCAGGACGTCAAGCTCGCGTTTGTCCGGCGAGGGCGTGATTTGTTCGGCGGTGCCAATGAGCTGATCCGTTACCCCGCTCATGGCGGATAGGATGACGACCACGTCGTTTCCCTGGTCGTAGGTTTTCGCCACCTGCCGGGCCACGTTGCGGATTCGGTCCAGGCTGCCGACCGAGGTGCCGCCGTATTTTTGTACAATGACTCCCATAATTATTCCTCATCAGCATTAAAATTATTTTTAAGATCCCGTATCAAATTCCCCGAAGGGCGTCTATAGAAAAAAAACCGAAATGTTCGGGTAAAATCCCCTGTCATATCAATCGAAGCCGCCATGTCGAAAGAAAGAAGCTCCGGTGGCAGCCGCTCCGCCCATTCAATAACGATCACTCCCCTGCCGGCGGCCAGGTCATCCATCCCGATATCAGTCAGTTCATCTGCGCCGGTGATGCGATAGAGGTCCACATGGAAAAAGGGCAGCCGACCGGGGTATTCGTTTATCAACGTATATGTCGGACTGGTAACCGCGTATCGATCCGGCACGGCCAGACCCCGGGCAAGACCCTGGACAAACACGGTTTTTCCGCAGCCCAGATCGCCGGTTAGTCCGATAGACGCCGGCTCGGCCAGCGCCCTTCCAACCATCGTTCCCAGACGGCGGGTTTCATCCGATGAGGCGGTATGAATACGAATGCTTTGCGTGGTCATTGCGGATAAATCGGATCGGCTTTATTTCGGAGAACCGCTAGGGCCGTTCCTGTTTGGGGATTCGCTGTAAATCATGCGCCGGTAGAATTTCTCCGGTCATGAGATTTTTGATGGTCGTTGGAATCTGTCGCATGACGTCTGAAGCGGTATAGCCGAAGGCGCCCATGGACTCGGAGACCCCATCGGCCGCCGCCCCGTGCAGGAATACGCCGATCTGTGCGGCCTCTTCCGGCGAATAGCCCTGGCTGATAAACCCGCTGATGAGGCCGGTGAGTACATCCCCCATGCCGCCCGATGCCATCCCCGGATTCCCGGTGGGGTTGATGTGGACATGGCCGTCCGGGTGGGCAATGACGGTGCGGGCGCCTTTCAGCACCAGATGGACATTATAGGATTCGGCAAACCTGCGGGCGCAGCCCACACGATCCGCCTGAACCTCCTTGGGAAAGGCCCCGATCAACCGGGCCATTTCCCCTGGATGCGGGGTAAGGATAACCGGCGAACAAGAATTGATCAGAATATCCGGTTCCGTGGCCAGGTTGTTCAACCCGTCCGCATCAACAACAACCGGCACCTGGCTTTCCTGAATCAGACGGTGGACGAGGCGGGCGGTGGCCGGATCCGTACCGATTCCCGGGCCCAGCGCCAGGCAGCGTTTGTCGGAGAGCAGGTCCAGGATCGGATCTGCGGCCTTATCGCTCAGGCCGCCTGCCGCGGTTTCCGGAAGACCAATGGTCATTGGCTCCATCACCTGCGGCTCCAGCACCGGATTCAAATTTTTCGGAATGCCCAAGGTGACCAGCCCGGCGCCGGCCCGCATTGCGGATATGGCGCTCATGGCGGCTGCGCCGGTCTTCCCGGGGGCGCCGGCGACTACCAGGAGGTGGCCGGCGCCGCCCTTGTGCATATCCGATGGCCTGGGGGCTATGCGTTCGCGTATATTCTCGTAATCAAGGAGGTGTTGCCCGGGCGCCGTCTTTTGCGCGATATAGGGCGGAATCCCGATATCCACCACATGCAGCCGGCCCGTATAATCCGCGCCGGGCAGTTGAATATGGCCGATCTTGGGAAATGCAAATGTGGCCGTCATTTTTGCGGCAATGCAGATGCCGCAGGGTTGACCGGTATCCGCATGAAGCCCCGAGGGGATGTCCACGGACAGGACCGGCCGGTTGGCGCTGTTGATAAATTCGATGACGGCTTTAAAATAGCCCTTGACCTCGGAGCTCAGGCCCGTGCCGAGAATGGCGTCCACCCAGATTTGTTTATGGGCCATTTCGGATCGATGCCGGCTGAAGCTTTCCTCATCCGGCAATTCAACGACAGGGACGCCGAGTTTTGCCAGAAGATCAAAATTTTCAGCGGCATGCCCCTGAAGTTTGGCACTGTCTGTCAGCAGGTAGACCTTGACATCGATATGGTGCTGGAACAGATACCGGGCGAGCACGAAACCGTCTCCGCCGTTGTTTCCCCGACCGGCGGCAACGCCCACGCAATAGTGGCGAAGGTCCGGGAAATAGGACATCAATACGCGGGTCGCCCCCCGACCGGCGTTTTCCATCAGTATCCGTGCCGGCAGACCAAAGGATTCAATGGTCTGCCGATCCATTTCACGCATTTCATCTGCTGTTAAGAGGTCCATAAGTCACCCAATCCCCAACTCTTTTATCAGCTCCCGCATTTCCCGCACGGCCTTTTCCATTCCCACCATCGCGGCGCGGGCCACTATGCTGTGGCCGATGCTGAATTCGTCGATTTCGGCTACTCCTTTGAAAGCCTTAATGGTGTTGTAACAGATACCGTGGCCGGCATTGACCCCGAGATCCAATTCGCTGGCGGTTTTTGCCGCCTCAACCGTATCGGCAAACGCTGTTGTTTTTTCAGCCGGCGCTTCGGCGTCGCAGAATCTGCCGGTATGGATTTCAACCATGTCCGCACTCAAGGCCCGGGCCTGGTGAATCTGTTTGGCGTCCGCGTCGATAAAAAGGCTGACCGCAATGGCCTCCCGATGCAGGATTTCAATGGCATTGGCCACCGTATCGGCGTGGGTGACGACATCCAGCCCCCCTTCCGTGGTGACCTCCTCGCGCTTTTCCGGAACCAGGGTGACCAGGTCGGGCCGGACGTCGCCGGCAATCGAAAGCATTTCATCCGTCGCCGCCATCTCGAGGATCAGTTTTGACAGGACCGTTTTTTTCAACAGGTACAGGTCCCGGTCCTGGATGTGGCGGCGATCCCCCCTCAGGTGGACGACGATGCCGTCGGCGCCCCCGAGTTCGGCAAGCACAGCGGCGGCCACGGGGTCGGGATAGTCCGCGCCCCGCGCTTGCCGCAGGGTGGCAATATGATCCACATTAACTGCTAGTCCAGCCATCGTTTATTTCCCTTTACTTAGTGCCCCAGTCCCTTATCTAATTGACAGTTCAACCGAGCGCACCGCTTCCAACAGCTCCTCACTCTTATTCTCCATCTGCTGCGCATCGGCCTCATTGGTTTCATGATCGTATCCAAAAAGATGAAGGATACCATGGATCAGAAGCTCTTTAAACCGATTTTCAATGGTTGTCTCCCCCATCTCTGCCTCCCGGGCGGCGGTATCCATAGATATCACGACATCTCCTAACAGATCCGGGCTGATTTCGGCAAACTCGCCTTCGGCCATTGGAAAGGCGATGACATTGGTCGCCCCCTCTCTATCCAGATACTGTTTATTTAAATCGGCGATGTCAGCGTCGTCAGTGAGCAATACGGAAAGCTCACCCTCAGGACTGCCCAAGGCGTTTAAGAGGGTTTGGGCTACTTCCCGTATCTGTCCCGTTGATATTCTGAACCGATTCTGCCGGTTCTCTATCAATATCGTCATTTTTGGGTTTCGGCGCCTCCGGCAATGGTTTGTCCGGGTATTCCACGCGGTGGTGATAGATACCGTTTAATATCTTATTAAAGCTTCTGGCGATCTTATGAAGATCCGTCAGCGTCAGCGGGCATTCATCCAGCTGGTTGTCGGAAAAGAGTTTATTGATCAGCTGCTGTACAAGCCCCTGGATACGCGACGGCGTGGGGTGCTCAAGGGATCGGGCGGCCGCCTCCACGACGTCAGCCAGCATTACGAGGGCGGTTTCCCGCGTTTGCGGTTTGGGGCCCGGATAACGGAAATTATCAATATTTATCGAGTCGTCTCTTCTTTGTTTCCTGGCTTTCTCATAGAAATAGGTGATCAGGGTGGTGCCGTGATGCTGCTTAATGGCGTCGATGATCTCCTGGCCCAGCTTTTTCTCCCTGGCCAGTTCCACACCGTTTTTGATGTGGGAAATCAAAATCAAGCAGGACATGGAAGGGGCCAGCTTGTTGTGAATATTTTTTCCGTTTTTCTGGTTTTCAATAAAATAGGCGGGGTTTTTTAGTTTTCCGATATCGTGATAGTAGCCACAGACTTTGGCGAGCACCGGATTGGCGCCGATTTCAGTGGCGGCCGCCTCAACCATGGAGCCGACAATAACCGAATGGTGGTAGGTCCCCGGGGCTTCGAGCATCAGGCGCCGAAGCAGCGGTTTGTCCAGGTTGGAGAGCTCGAGCAGCGTGCTGTCGGTGGTATAGCCAAAGGCCATTTCCATCATCGGGGTGACGCCGGCCGTAATAATGCCGGCAATGATTCCGCCGGAGAAGGCGAAGGTCCAGTCCCAGGGCAGTTTAAACCAGGCAAATTCAGCCATATAGATGCCGACAATCGTCGCCAGAAGGATATTGAATGCGCCGAGTTTGGCTCCGGCCATAATAAAGCCCTTATTCTCCTTGCATTCCCGGCTCCAGTAGGCCCCCATGACGCCATTCATAAGGAAATAGAGGCAGAATCCGTAGCTGTTCTCGAAGGCCATGGCGCTTAAAAGCCCCATGACGATGGCAAAGGGAAAGGCAATGGTAAAGCCCAGGAATTGGCATATGGTCATGGCGCCGGCGGCGATCGGAATGCTGTAATAGATCGATTCGACGGTGATAGCCAGCGGGGCCTCCGGGGCGAGCACTTGAGAGAGGGAAACCGAAAGCTGCAGGATCAGCAAAACCAGGACCACGACGAAACCGATGAAAAAGAGGTTCTTGTTCTGATACTGGAGCAGCTCGCGCTGGTGCTTCAGGTGGATAAAATAGGTGATCGTCAACAGCGCCAGTATAATGAGGGCGGTGCCGACGCCCTTTTTCAGAAGCGCCTGCTTATCCCCCTGATCCTTCAGTGCCTGGAGTCTCAACATGTGCGTCGGCGTGATGCGCTCGCCCTCGCGGAGGATCATCTCGCCTTCTTTGATTTTATAAAGGATCGGTTTGATCAGATCAGCGGCCTCTTCCCGCCGTTTTTGGGTTTCACTGCGGTTGAGGGTAACGTTGGGCTGGATCAGCCGCTGGGTAAAATCGACGATCAGGTTCAAAAGAGAGTAATCCAATCCCTCGAGCATCGGTTCCCCAATAATCCGGACCATGGTTTTGGCCTGGTCAACCCCGTAAAAATGCTTCAGGTTATGCACGATGCTTTCCTTATCCGTCCCCAGGGTTTCTAAAACGATGCCCTTGTCGTTTTCTCTCAAAAGGAGATCCTTGTTGGCCACCACGCCGTTGTTCAATATTTGAGAGAGTATCTGGATAATCAGGCCGGATATCTCGGGGGAAAACCCTTCCCTTTGCAGGATGCGATAGGCCCCGTTGTTCACTGTTATGCCTAAAGTCTTTTCGAACTCGGGTTTGAGCTCCCAGATCCGGTTGTGGATGGCCTCCTGCTTGGCCGGGGAGACGCCGCCGTCTTCTGCTTTTGCATTGGTTTCGTATACGCTGCGGGGCAGGCTGAAGGCCTGCTTGATCTGGCGGCTCAGATGCTTATTCAAAGAGCGGTCGTAGTCATAAACGGTCAGAATGGCGGCTTTGGCCTGTTCCCGTCTTTGCCGGGTGGCCTTTTGGTCTTCAATCAGAAACTCTTTTGGCGCCTTGATATTTTTATCCGCGATGTCGCCGATATCGTAGGTCCGGTTGTATATGATCAGTTTTGGGTACAGGATCAGCGTGGCAACCACGGTTACGGCCAGCATGATCGCAACCAAGGGGGCGGTGTCCGCGATGAAACGATTTTTCAGCGAAATATCCGTGCGTTTGGCTGTCATAAGGCATCAACCATTGGTTTCGGAGCTTTTTTTCTCATAGGCATTGATGATCTTTTGGACCAGTTTATGCCGGACGACATCGCGTTTGGAAAAAAAGATAAAACGAATGCCGTCAATGTCAGAGAGGATCTCCTTGGCCTCGATCAGACCGGACGCACGGTTTTTCGGCAGGTCGCTCTGGGTGATATCGCCGGTGATTACCGCTTTTGAGTTGAAGCCGATGCGGGTGAGAAACATTTTCATTTGTTCCGTTGTGGAATTCTGCGCTTCATCGAGAATAACGAAGGAGTCGTTTAGGGTCCGGCCGCGCATAAAGGCGAGCGGGGCCACCTCGATGACGCCCTGCTGCATCAGGCTCGATGCTTTTTCAAAATTCATCATGTCATGCAGGGCATCGTATAACGGTCTTAAATAGGGGTTTACTTTTTCGGCCAGATCACCGGGCAGAAACCCCAGGGCCTCCCCCGCTTCTACGGCGGGTCGGGTTAAAATAATCCGGTCGACCGTTTTTTTTGTCAATGCCGATACCGCCATGGCCATTGCCAGATAGGTCTTACCAGTGCCCGCCGGCCCGATCCCGAAGACAATATCAAAGTTTCGGATCGCGTCGATATAGGTTTTTTGCATCGGACTCTTCGGGGTCACGGTCCGTTTTTTAGACGTCACGTAGACCGCATCCATGAAAATATCCTTGAGGTTGACCGTGTGGTCCCGCGAAAGCGCGTTGGCGGCATAATCGACGTCATTGGGGTATAACGGATACCCCTCCTTGATCAGGCCGTAAAGCTGGTTGAGGATGTTTCCGGCAAGCTCTACCGCAATGGAGTCGCCCCGGATAAATACCGAATTGCCACGGGCCTGTATGCTGACTTCGGCCGCATCGGCGACCCGCTCGAGGTTGCTGTTATGCTGACCGAAAAGCTCCATGGCCAACTGGTTGTCCGGAAATGTGAGTTCGGTTTTTATATCTTCCTGATAAGTGTTCATTATTGGGTATTAGGTATTGGGTATTGGGTATTAGGTATTGGGTTTCAGGTTTAAACAGAAAGCCTGAAGGCTTTCGCTACAGGGCTTCTGTCATAAGGCGGATTAACTCTTTTCAGCAAAAAAGCTGATAACCTATTGAATAAAATATTTTTACCTAAATTGAGCGATTTTCAAGTTTGCCGCAGATACAAGGAAAATGATGTCGAGCTATAGGCACCTATGCGAGACATCATTTGACGCAGTAGATGCGGTGAAATTGGAAATCCCGGAGGGTTTCAAATTTTTTGATTTAAAAAATGATCCAATATCCTAAAAATAAAATAAAAATTAAATCTTCAAAAAATTGAAACGCTCAATTTAGGTTTTATTAATTCAACAGGGTGGACCGGGACCACCACTTTTGATTCATATATCCATTCTGTCATTTATCGAGGAACGCCAGTGACGCGGAATCTTATTTGTTAAAGATTTCTCGCTGCCGCTCGAAATGACAATGGCGCGGATTTTTTTACCAGCCCCAAATTTGACGATCTCGTAAAAAGTCTATTTTAGATGGCAAAGAAAAAAGTTCAAGATCAAGGCGACGCAAATTTCGAGGAATGCAGCGTACATAGGAGTACGTGAAATTCCGAGAAATGCAGCGCAACGCAGATATTGGACTTTTTACGAAGCCATCAAATTTTACTGAGTTAAATTAATATACCTTTTTTTAAAAATTTACTCTAATAACTATACCCAATGAATACAAGAATTTTCTTGACCGCCGGGCATGGCCCCAGTAATTAATACCTCAATTGAGCCCGAAGGGGCATTAAATTGATTAAAAATCGTTCCTACTGTCATTTCGAGCGTCAGCGAGAAATCTTTTATTTGAAGATTCCTCGTCACTTTCGTTTCTCGGAATGACAGCAGCGGAAAGCACCAGAACAATAATATATATTACCTAAATCCTTTAACACCCAAAACCTAAAAATCAGGACAGTGGATTATGAATCCGTTTGACATGGCAATCGTGGTAATCCTTGGATATTGCATGATACTGGGCATTTTCAAGGGATTTATCAAGGAAGTGGCCTCGATTATCGCGGTCATCGGCGGCTTTTATGTCGCCTACACCGGCTATGAAATGCTCGTCCCCTTTCTCGCCCTTTGGATCGAAACGCCCGCCTATCAGGATATCATTTCTTTTATTTTAATTTTTCTGATCGTCTGTCTGGTCATCAATTTAATCGGTTCTCTTTTGCGCATGCTCGTCAAACTCGTCCTGCTGGGCGTTGTTGACCGGTTTTTCGGCGTCCTTCTGGGCGCCCTAAAGGGCATGCTGATCGTCACCCTCTTATACGTCCTTCTGATCACCTTTTTGCCCATTGGGGGGAAGCAGATGGTCGCCGAGTCCTGCCTGGCGCCGTGTGTAAATACCGTGTCAAAGGCCGTTTTGCGGGTCATCCCGGAAGACAAGCGCCGGGCGTTCAGATATAATATGGAGGAATTAAAGAAGGATTGGTCGGCTGAGCCAGAAACGGAGACGCAGGACTGATGGCCTCGCAAAAAGCGGTTTATACCCCATACCTTTCCTTTTTCCCCTTGCCCTTTTCCCCTTATACCTTTCCCCTTTCCCCTTTTTTTCGGCTCAAAAACTGGGAATCCCGGATTTCAATCGTTTTGATAATCTTCTCTTTATCTTCCGTATAGGTATAAAATGTCAACCGGTACCCTTCGGCCCCGGTGTGGCGGGGTCTATCCCCGGCTTCGGGCGCTATTTCGTTCTGTTCGTTTTTAGTCAGGCGCCGGATGATATCCGCGGTAATCTTGTCGATAATCGAGTCCCGTTTTTCCGCCGGCATGGCGTAGGGGGCGCCGGGCGCCGCCTTGCCGTCTTCGTCTTTCGAACATTGCCTGTCCCGCAGCTGACGGGCATACGCATTGAGCACGTTATGAATTTGATGGGTGGGTATTCGCATAAACCGTATAATACCGGGCAATGAATCGTTGGTGGCTTTCAAAGGCGATATCCGGAAGGGCCGCATATTCGAACCATTGCGCGGCGTCCGCATCATCACCGGCAACCGGTCTGCCGCTCCAGGACTTGACCAGAAACCCCACCATCAGCACCGTGTCATAATAGGTACTGTTGTTGGTGGTCACCCCCAAAAGCCGATCAATTCTGCCGCTCAACCCGGTTTCCTCAAAAAGCTCGCGCAGGCCGGCGGCCTCAGGCGTCTCCCGGAGCTCCATGAAGCCACCGGGCAGACACCACCATCCCTTTTTTGGCGCCACACTGCGTTTGACCAGCAGCACCCGCTCAGAATTGTCAATGGTTACCAGGCAGGTCGCCGGCACCGGGTTTTCATAAATCGGCGTGTCGCAATTTTCGCAGTACAAACGCGTCTGGCCGTTCACCGTTTTTTCCGTCAACGGATGCCCGCAGAAATGGCAGAAGCATTTCTTCCGCATCGGTCTTTAAAATCCTTTCACCCCCAAACCTCTATTGGGCGGTCCCTGCGTGCGCCGCGATTTTATCCGGCGTCCATTCAGCCGGATCTTCCAGGCGTTCGGCCTTTGCTCCGGCATCAAAGGAGCCCGCCTCAAGTATGGCCTCAACGGCAAGCGGCGCCGTATCGCTGCTGTTTAAAACATTGGCCATCATATTATAGGCGAAATCCTCCACGCTTTTCACCATCCGTTGTCGAACGCCGAGCGGCTGGGCCAGAAGGCTGTTTTCAAAGGGGAGGTTGAGTTTTTTGTAGTCGCCCTTTTTAAGCCCTTTGGACTCGGCATAGGCGGTCATCTTCTCCCACATTTCCTCGGTTACGCCCTCGTCCTTGACCTTGATGAAGTGGCCGGCCTCATCCAGCTGGGCGTTGCCATAGTCGTTGACCTTTAACCCCCAGGATATCATTTGAAGCGCAGTGGCCACATTGGCCTTGGTCGTCCGGGTTTGTTCGGCGATTTTTTTCAACCGCTGGCTGCTGTTGCCCGAGGTGCCATGCTGTGCACCGGAGACGTTGTATTTTTCAATGGTATCATGTATGCGGGCGGTCAGCTCCACCTGTATCCCGTCCTCGCCGGCCTCGATACCGTGGGTCGTGCCGTTGTTTAAGGCGATCCAGTCCGGAAAGATGCTGTTTGCGTTTAAGCCCTGGATCAGAAACAGGGCCTCCTCTGGGGTGGAGATCCCCTCTTTACCCTTAATCTCTCCGATTTCGGTTTCATATCCCGCCCAGTCGGGGATATAGGGGCTTAACTCGATATTGGTCAAAAGGTTTTGTTCGTCCGGGAGATGGGAGGCGTCAATGGCGATCGAGGTCATGCCGGCATCAAAAATGGAGGGAATCTCCGTTTTGGCGATTTCCGCATCCGCATTTTTTTTGATGCCGTAATGGTCGGCATGGATGGCAACCGGCACCGTGATGTTTAACTCATTGCAGATGGTATTCACCCGGCGGGCCAGGTTCCAGTAACTGGTCGCGCAATAGGGGTTGGTGCCGCCTTCCGACTTGGCGATTTCTATGATAATGGCGGCATTGGCGCGCTGGGCGGCTTTTAAGGCCCCCCGGATGACAAAATAATTCCGGCCGTTGGCCGCCATGGCGATGGCCTTGCCCTTTTTCAGCATGGCGCGGTCAATGAACTTGCCGCTCACAATCAGGGCTCTTGAATTCGGGAAAAGTTTGACGATATTGGGGGGACGGCCGATTTCCAGGGCTTTTTCGTACTGCTTGAGATCTGTCTGCCGGGGAGCTTTCATGATTCTCTATCCTCCTGACTCGTACGTAGGTTGCAATTATTCGACTCCTTGCGTATCTGATCGAATTTTTTCAAGGATGTCAAGAATGCGGGTCTTGTATTGTTCCGGCGCGAAAATCGCCCCCCAGCCCTTCTGGAACTGGTAGAGGCCGTCATAGGCCGTGTCATGAAAGGAGTGGATCCTGTGGGGGATGCCCTCATCCGACATGATAGAGTCCATCAACTGACCCTCAATGGCGTTTTCAATGCCGGCAATGCGAACATATCTTGAATTTGAAGAACTATCTTGATTCATTAATAATCTTTATTAGGATGCAAAAAATATCTTTAAAAAGTATTGATGGCTTCGTAAAAAGTCCAATATCTGTGTTGCGCTGCATCCCTCGGAATTTCACGTACAGCTAAGTACGCTGCATTCCTCGGGATTTTGCGCGCCTTGATCTTGAACTTTTTACTTTGCCATCCTAAAATCGACTTTTTACGAGGTTGTCAAGTATTGACAATCTCGTAAAAAATCAATTTTACGCAGCCATCAAACCTGTCTTTTTGTTATACCTAAATTGAAACGCTCAATTTAGGTCTAAAAAACATCCGCATTGTCATTTCGAGCGGCAGCGAGAAATTTTTAACAAACAAGATGCCTCGTCACTTTTGCTCCCCGGAATGACAGAGAGCTAAACTTCTGGAATATTAATATATATTTTCAAGTTACTTAGAAGTCAATTTTACGTAGCCATCAAACCTGTCTTTTTGTTATACCTAAATTGAAACGCTCAATTTAGGTTATATTGACTTTTTACGGGAGTGTCAAATTGGAAGCGCCGTATGGCTGATAAACCCGGAATCACGAGGAGCGAGAGACATTATGCTGAAAAAAATCGGTATGTTCATAGCGCTGTGGTTGAGTTTAACCGCTTGTTCGGATACATCCGAAAAAAATGAGCCCCCGCCGACACCGGATCAAAACGGCGGGCAGCAGGTGAATACGGAACAGGGGATCAATGTGTTGGAAGGCCTGAGGCATTTGGTAAAAAAGCCGGGCGGCACCATTTGGTTTGACAAGGATAATAAAAATCTGGATCAGCTTCTGTTAAGGGGATGGAGCTCACCTGAAAAAAACCATGTTTGGGCGGTGGGAAAGAAGTCGGTCTTTCTTTTTTACACCTATGATACGTTGAATAATAAAAGGGTCGCATTTAAATGCAAAGCAATCCCCTCTTTGAATAATGAAAAACAGGTCACGACCCTGTATGTCAACGGCAACAAAGTGGGCAAACGCCCCATTGGGACGCACTATAAAACGTACAGGCTGGAAATTCCGGCCAAATACCTGAACTGTGGGCCGAACAGGCTCGGCTTGGAATATACGTATACCACCCAGCCGATTGAACTGGACAAGGCGCAGAAAGACACGCGGGATCTTGCTCTGGATTTTAAGTATTTTAAGGTGGAAAGCGACAGCCATGTGTCGGTTGAAGGACAATACATAAAACAAAACGCGCCCTCTGCGATGTCATTTTTTGTCAACCTCCCTGAGGCCTCTCAGCTTGACATCGCCTATACGGCCCGGAAAAACTGTGATGCGCGGATTAACATACGCAATGAGGAAGAAGTCGCCTATAATATAGCGCTGTCTGCATCCAGGCAAAACCATAGGAAGACATTAAAAGTTGAAAAACCGGGCATTTACAAAATACAATGCCTCGTCAAAGGGGATGAGAAATCCCATATCGAGTGGAAGAAAATATTTATCGGGACAAAGACAAAGGAGGCGTCCCAAAAAGCATCCTCCCAGGGATTTCAGAAGATAGCCAGGCCCAATATATTTATATATATCTCAGATGCGCTTCGGGCGGACCATGTGGGCTGTTACGGGTATAAAAGAAATACAACCCCCCGTATTGATCAGTTTGCCAAAAACAATATTTTTTACGAAAATGCCTATTCCCCCACATCATGGACGCGGGCCAGCGGCGCCTCGATAATTACCGGGCTTTTAGCCAAAAACCATAAAACCATGAAGCGCAATTCAGCACTTTCTGAGGAAATTGTTACGCTTCCTGAAATGTTAAAGCAAAACGGCTATGATACGGCGGCGATTATCACCAACGGCAATATCTCTTCCGAGTTCGGCTTTAATCAGGGCTATGACGAGTTTATTGCTCTGGACGCGAGCAGGGAGAGGCCTACTTTTAACGCATATTCGGATACGGTCAATGAGAGGCTTTTTAAACTGTTGGACGAACATGCAAAATCAGACAGGCAAAGCCCCCTATTCGTGTTGATCTGGTGTGTCGATCCGCACGGCCCCTATATGCCGCCGGAAAAGACCCGGTCAATGTTTGATATTTCTGATTATTCCCATGTAGATACGTATGATCTCGATCTGCTGAGCGACATAAAGAAAGGAGAGGTTGAATTATCGGCATCGCAGAAAAAATTTTTGGAGACCCGATATGATCAGGAAATTCGTTTCAACGACGGGAGCTTTGGCCGATTTATCGATAAACTCAAGGCGATGGGTAGCTATGAGGACGCGGTGGTGTTTTTTGCATCCGACCATGGGGAGGAATTTTTTGATCACGGCTCGATAGAGCATGGCAATACGGTATATAATGAATCGGTAAAGGTTCCTTTCATGCTCCATTATAAAAACAAACAGGCGAGCCGGCGGGCCCCCGTCCAACTCATTGATATGATGCCGACCATACTGGATATACTGGCACTTCAACCGCCCTATCCGTTGGATGGGAGAAGCTTGTTAGGAGATATTGGTGAATCAAGAAAACTATACTTTGAACAGGCGCTTCAGGGAAACGATGTTTACGGGTTGTTGGATGGCAGCCATAAAATTATTTTTAACCGCAGGTACCATCGTCCCCCAAGCGAGCGCTATGTCCCCGTTATTGAATATTTCGATTTAACAGACGATCCCCATGAGAAGGAAAACATCACTTCAACCGGCTTCTATTATCGTTATTTACGGCAGAATCTGTTTCTGTTTAAAAACCGGCCGTCCCATCTGGGCACAAAAGCCAATAATATTGAGCTGTCACCGGAACTGGATCAAAAACTAAAAGAACTGGGCTATGTCAAATAGGGGCCATCCCATCGGCGGGCCATCGGTTCAGGGCGCCAAACGACGGCATGTTACGCCGTTTTTGTTGGGGTTATGCGCCCCCTGCTTGGGGTGGGGCGGCCGCAAAAGTCAATAATTTTTTGAGTTCCTTTTTACGAAGCCATCAATTTTTGATCGGGTAAAACCGTGCCTGCAACCTATTCTATTTGAATCCTGGTTAATTCCGCCTGAAACGATGCCCCTATCGTTTCAGGCGGGGTACCCGCCCATAAAAGCCCGCCTTGACATTCCGTAATTGGCTTGTAATATAAAATTTTGGATTTATAAGCATCCCTGAAGCTAAATTTTAAAGCAAGTGGCATATAATATGCATTATTTTGAACCTAAACTGAGCGATTTTCAAATTTTTAAAGCTAAAACTGACAGTCTCGTAAAAAGTCGATTTTGGGATGGCAAAGAAAAAAGTTCAAGATCAAGGCGACGCAAATTTCGAGGAATGCAGCGTACATAGGAGTACGTGAAATTCCGAGAAATGCAGCGCAACGCAGATATTGGACTTTTTACGAAGCCATCA
>Ga0209947_1000683_pt1 | contig 20871 bp, 18 predicted proteins | sample SalPonR2_B_D2_MG_FD_185706 | JGI IMG/M metagenome (GOLD analysis project Ga0209947, IMG submission 185706) | Salt pond soil microbial communities from South San Francisco under conditions of wetland restoration - Salt Pond MetaG R2_B_D2_MG... ...
GCCGGTTGACCTGAACCGCCTCGAAGACGCGCTGCGGGCCGACAAGGCGCATGAAATCAGGGCAGTGCTGGCCACCCATGTCGATACCTCCACGTCGGTGCGCAACGATATCGCAGGCATGCGCGCGGTGCTTGATGCGGTCGGGCACCCTGCACTGCTGATGGCCGATTGCATCGCCTCGCTGGCCTGCGACCGGTTCGAAATGGACGCCTGGGGTGTCGATGTGATGGTCGCGGGCAGCCAGAAAGGGCTGATGGTGCCGCCGGGGCTCAGCTTTGTCTTTTTCTCCGACAAGGCGGCGGATGCCCGGCGCAGGATGGACCGGGTCAGCCGCTACTGGGACTGGACCAACCGCGCCGATCCACAGATGTTCTACCAGTATTTCGGCGGCACCGCGCCCACCCATCACCTTTTCGGGCTGCGGGCCGCGCTCGACCTCATTCGGGGCGAGGGGATCGAGGCGATCTGGGCGCGGCACGAGACGCTGGCCCGCGCGATCTGGGCCGCCTGCGAGACATGGGGGCAGACCGGCCCGCTGGAACTCAACATCGCCGATCCGGGTCTGCGCAGCCGCGCCGTGACGGCGCTCCGGATCGGCGCACCGCATGGGTCCGCACTGCGGCGATGGGTGCAGGACAATGCCGGTGTGACGCTCGGCATCGGGCTGGGCATGGCGGAGCCCGGCGACCCGGCCTGGCATGGATTCTTCCGCATCGGACATATGGGACATGTCAACGCGCATATGGTCCTTGGCGCGCTTGGCGCGATCGAGTCCGGGCTGATTGCGCTTGATGTCCCGCATGGCGCGGGGGGCATGGCGGCGGCGGCGCGGGTCATCGCCGGACGCTGAATGGCAAACGGGCCCCGAAACGGGGCCCGCGTCAAATTCTGTCGCCGCAACACCACTCAAGCGCGTTCGGCGTAGTCCATGGTTTCGGTGTTGACGACGATATCCTCGTCCTGCCCCACGAAGGGCGGAACCAACACCTTGACCCCATTATCGAGGATCGCGGGCTTGAAGCTGTTGGCTGCGGTCTGGCCCTTCACCACCGGCTCGGTCTCGACGACCTTGCAGGTGACTTTCTGTGGCAGCGTCGCGTTCAGCGCCTCGCTGTCATGGAATTCCACCGTGATGGTCATGCCGTCCTGCAGAAAGGGGCGGCGCTCGCCAAGGATCTCGGCGGGCAGTTCGATCTGCTCATAGGTCTCGGTATCCATGAACACGAGGTTCTCGCCCTCCTGGTAGAGAAACTGCTGATCCTTCTGCTCCAGCCGCACCCGCTCGACCTTGTCGGCGCTGCGAAAGCGTTCGTTCAACTTCGATCCGTTGCGCAGGTTGCGCATCTCGACCTGGGCAAATGCACCGCCTTTGCCGGGCTTGACGTGATCGACCTTGACCGCGGCCCAGAGGCCACCGTTATGCTCCAGCACGTTGCCGGGGCGTATCTCGTTTCCGTTGATCTTGGGCATTGTGTTCAAACCATGACAAAAGGTTGATAAATCATCAGGGGCACCTATATCTCGCGTCATGCTGGGTGGCAAGACAACGAGATATCGTTTGGCGGACAGCAGAGCCATGCAGAAATTGCATAGATGCTATGCGTTTCCGCTCTATCCGAATCGCTCAAACTTCGTCATAAACGCCCTCACGCCCAAAACGCAAGAGCAATAAGAACAGGACGAATGATGAAGGATTTCGTTGACGGCACGGCTTTCAATGCTGAACAGGGCAACCGTGCGCGCAAACTTTTTGCAGCCGTTGTACTGGCTGCGTTGGATGATGCCATTTCCGACGACAAGAAATATGGCAACGGCCCCGAGCAGATCGCTCGTTGGGCGCGCTCTCGCGATGGCCGCGAAGTTCTCAGCTGCGCGGGTATCGACCCGAATGAGCGCGTCGTCTCGGGCCTGATGGAGTTCGTGTCCAAAGGCGTTCGCACCTCTGTCGCGCTGTCGCGCGAGGAAAGCGAGCGGCGTAACGCCGCTGCACAGGCCGAAGCCGCCTGAGCATCGACCGAACTGCCGGTTTCAAGGGCCCTGCCGCACGCGGCGGGGCCTTTGCTTTGCGGCATGTGGTCAGTATGACGGCGGACAGAACGGACCACGGCAGAGGCAGGCCATGACACGCGCGATCATGATACAGGGGGCCGGGTCCAATGTCGGCAAATCCATGCTGGTGGCCGGGCTTGCGCGCGCGTTCAAACGGCGCGGGCTGACTGTCGCGCCATTCAAGGCGCAGAACATGTCCAACAACGCCGCCGTGACCGAGGATGGCGGCGAGATTGGCCGCGCGCAGGCGTTGCAGGCGCTCGCCGCGGGCCGTGCGCCGCATACCGACATGAACCCTGTCCTGCTCAAACCCGAGAGCGAAACCGGCGCGCAAGTGATCGTGCAGGGGCAGCGCATGGGCACCCTCGGGGCGCACGACTATACCGGTGAAAAGCCCCGCCTTCTGGCCCCGGTGATGGAGAGTTTCACGCGCCTGTGCCGAACCGCCGATCTGATGCTGGTGGAGGGCGCAGGCAGCCCCGCGGAAATCAACCTGCGCAAGGGCGACATCGCCAATATGGGCTTTGCCGAGGCAGCAGGGGTGCCGGTGATCCTCGTCGGTGATATCGACCGGGGTGGCGTGATCGCGCAGGTTGTCGGCACTCAGGCCGTGCTTGCCCCACAGGACGCCGCGCGCATCAGGGGATTTGCCATCAACAAGTTTCGCGGCGATGTGCGTCTCTTCGATGACGGGCTGCAAGAGATCGTGACGCGCACCGGCTGGCCCTCGCTCGGCGTGGTGCCGTGGTTCCACGACGCCTGGCGTCTGCCCCCCGAGGATGTGCTGGAATTGACCTCATCCCGGGGCGGTGCCTGCAAGATCGCAGTACCGCATCTCGGGCGGATTGCCAATTTCGACGACCTCACGCCGCTGGCGAACGAGCCGGGCGTTACGGTCGAGATCATTCAGCCCGGCACCCCCCTGCCCGGCGATGCCGACCTGATCCTGATCGCGGGCAGCAAATCAACCATCGCCGACCTCACAGCCTTCCGCGCCAACGGCTGGGATATCGACCTTGCCGCGCATGTCCGGCGCAAAGGGTGCGTCCTGGGGATTTGCGGCGGATACCAGATGCTGGGCCGCAGCATCGCCGACCCGGACGGGATCGAAGGCGCGCCCAGCAGGATCGACGGGCTGGGGCATCTGGACGTGCACACCGTCATGCAACCGCACAAGCGTCTTGCGCTGAGCAATGCACAGGACATTGCGACCGGCGCACCGCTCTCGGGCTATGAAATCCACCTGGGCGAAACCACCGGGCCGGATTGCGCCCGCGCCTGGCTAAAGGTGGGAGAGCGGTCCGACGGTGCCACCTCGGAGGACGGGCGCATCCGGGGCACCTATCTGCACGGGCTGTTCGGCAATGATACCTTCCGCGCCGCCTATCTGTCCGGGCTCGGGGCGTCCTCGGCACTGCTCTATGACGGCACGGTCGAGCGCACACTGGATGCGCTCGCCGCGCATCTCGAAACGCATCTGGATCTGGATTTGATGGTGTCGCTGAGCGCGGATCTGCCTTAATCGAAATCCTGACTCGTCAAGGCGCGATGTATTTCTCGGCGCACCAGCTTGCGCACGTTGCGCGTAATCCGCTCGCCAAGCGTGCCCTGCAATTCCTGACGGACGATTTCCGCCACCATGTCGCGCAATGTGTCCTCGTCGATCACCGCATCATCGAAGGAAAAGGCGGTGTCGGCCGGGTCATCCTCTTTCGGCTCGTAGCTATCCCATGCCTGCGCATAGGCATCAGAGACCTGCTCGTCCGCAGGTTCCAGATCCGGGTCCGCCGACAGTTCGTCCGCATCCTGCCAGTCGAGCGCGGTTACCGCCCCGCCGGCATAATCATCCTCTGACAGGCCATCCGGCTCCCACTGATCGTCACGATCGGCCACCGCAGCCTCGAATTCCGCGGCCTGCGCACCAAGCGGCGTCGCCGCATCATCACTCACTGCGTCAATCGGGTCGCTTACGTCCTCTTCCTCGTCGTCGGTCAGGCTGGCTTCAGGGGCGCTCTGCCCCGCCTCCGCCTCCTCGTCGATTGCCGGCCAGTCCACGCCGGTCTCCTCGACCGCCGGGTCTTCGCTGGCGGGGCTGCCGTCGCCGGGCTGCGGCTCCGGGTCCGCGACCTCGTCCAAAGGCTCGGGCCCGGCATCACTCTCGGGCGCGATTTCCTCGGCGGCCGCCACCGCTCCGATTGCCTCGGCCGCCGAATCGTCGATCCGCAACGAGGGGGTCAAAACAAGCTTGTCCGCCGTGTCTTCATGGCGCGACGCCTGGTCTTCCTGACCATCATTGTTGTTGGACACGAGACGTCGGATCGAGGACAGCACATCCTCAATATCAACATTGGTCACGGGGTCGGACATGCTCTGCCACCATTCTTGCCTTACCGAAGTTTACCCCCGGGGGCCATTTCACACAACCGATTCAGAAAGTTTTCACTTTTTCCCAAGCGCACGCAGCACTTTGTCCAGCTTTTGACCCTGCGGGCTGATCGGAACCGGGGCGGTCTTGACCAAATCGTAATAGGCCGCCGGATCATAGGTCTGTACGCCGAGATTCAGATCGGCCGCCGTCAACTCTCCAATCGCGGCCAGAACCGAGTACGCGGCGATCACCACGTCGGCATTGGCCGAGATCAGATTCGCCTGCGCATCAAGCAGATCCTGTTCGGCGTCGAGCACGTCGAGCGTTGTCCGCGCACCCAGCTTTGCCTCTTCGCGGGTACCCTCGAATGCGACCTGCGCGGCACGAACCGCCTCGCGGCTCGCATCGCGGCTGGCCCGCGCGGCGCGCAGATTGGCATAGGCATTGCCCACGTCCTGCTTGACCTGCAGGCCAACCAGGTGCAACTGCGAGCGCTGCGCATCGCGCTGCGCCATGGCCTGCCGGACCTGCGACGACAGCCGCCCGCCCTGGTAGATCGGGCCGGTCAGTTCCACACCCACACTGCCGCTGCGCGAGTTGTCCGAATCCCTGATGTCATTCGACGCGCCCAAACGCGCGGTCAGGTTCACCGTCGGTTTCATCGCGGCGTCTGCCGCACGCATGTTCAGTTCCGCCGCCGCGACATTGCGCTGTGCTTCCAGAATATCGGGATGGCGCCGCACGGCCACGGCCTTGGCCGCGTTGACGTCGCCCGACAGGCCCGGCAGGTCCCCCGGGGCCCGCAACGCACCCGGATCACGGCCCACGGCCTCGCGGAATTCCTCGATCGCGCGCGTCAGATCACCCTGCGCCGCCGCCAGACCGCTCTGCGCGAGCGCCACCGCCGACTCGGCCTGCGCCACATCGGTGCGTGTCACCTCGCCCACTTCGAACCGGTCCCGCGCCGCGCGCAATTCCTCGCGCAACAGCCGCAGGTTGTTCTGCCGCAGCGCCACGAATTCCTGATTTCGAATGACGTTCATATAGGCCTGCACCGCTGTCAGCAGCACCAGTTGCTCGACGCTGATCAGCGTCTGCCGCGTCGCCAGAACGGTCTCTTTCGCGGCCTCGACCAACAGATCGTTGCGCCCGAAATCATAAAGCAGAAGACTGCCGGTGATCCCCAGATTGGCAGTGGTTCCGGTGCTCATGCTGTTCCGGGTCCGGCCAGAGATACGGACACTGCTGAAATCGCGCGTGATATCCGCTGTCCAGTTGATGATCGGGCGCAGCGCCGACAGCGCCTGCGCCACATCCTCATCCGCCGACCGCAGCAGCGCGCGGTTCTGATCCAGCAATCCGCTGTTGAGATACGCACTCTTGAGCGTATCCGCCAGGGTTTCCGCCCGTGCCGCTACCGGCGCGGCCAGCATCCCCACCATCGCAAAAGCGGCACAAAGACCTGCGGGGTTCCACCTGAACATCATGTCTTCGCCCTTCCTGCGCGATGCGCGGTTTCAGAGTGTAAAGGCCGCGTGCCGCTCAAAGCCCGGAAGCACGGGGGCCCCGGCATTGAACGCGTAGCGCCAGTTCAGCCGCCCATCGATCTTGTAGCCCATCCGCACCACGCCAAGCGCGCCCTCGATGAACAGGCACGCCATGCGCCCGCCTTCCTTGAGCTGATCCGTGATCGCTTCCGGCAGATGCTCCACGGCACCTTGCACCAATATAGCGTCATAAGGGCCGTGATCCGGCGCACCGGCGGCCAGATCGCCCTGCTGCATGATGACATTGTCCGCGCCATGCTCCAGCAGGGTGCGCTGCGCCTCCTCGACGAGCGCGGCATCGGCCTCGACCCCGACGACGGCTTCGGCCATCCGCGCGACCACCGCCGAGGAATAGCCATGCGCCGGGCCGATATCGAGAACAAGATCGTCCCCCTCGATGTCGAGCGCGTCAAGCATCTTGGCCAGGGTACGCGGGTCGAGAATCACACGCCCCTCCCCAAGGTCGATGTTCTCGCCCAGATACGCGGCCTCGCGCAGACGATCCGGCACAAAGGCCTCGCGCGGGACGGATAACATGGCGTCGATGATCGGAAATTTCGTCACGTCGGAGGGGCGAACCTGCGTGTCCACCATCATGGTGCGACGGGCGGCATAGTCGGTCATGAGCTAAATTCTCGCGTTCGGGATCCTGTCGTCAAGGTTCTGACACAGAAGCCGGGCGGCGGCAATGTCTATGGCCCCCGCATCCCGGTCAAAACGCCGCTTTGACCACTTGCACCCACGCCCGGTATCGGATAATCCGTCGCAACCACCTGGAGCGGCGAGTTGGCGGAGTGGTGACGCAGCGGATTGCAAATCCGTGTACACCGGTTCGATTCCGGTACTCGCCTCCATTATGCATCACCCGTCTGCATCACCCGTTCGGACGCAGCCCACGGCTGACGCGCCTTAGCTGATCCCATGTGGCGACCAGATGCCGCCCTCTTCCGTCCATGCCATCCGTTGAAACCGGCCGAAGCTACGGACTTTAAGGCATCTGCGGGTTTCCCTGCCTTGAACGCATCTCGAAACTGCGACATCGTTGCCCGGCAGCGTGTCCTCTCGGCAAGGGTCGGCTGTCGGTGCGATGAACCAAGGCAGGGAATGTCATGAGCGGATTACTGGCCCTTTTCGACGATGTGGCGGCGATTGCCAAGCTGGCGGCGACGCAGCTCGATGATGTCGCGGCACAGGCCGGCAAGGCCGGGACCAAAGCCGCCGGTGTGGTCATCGACGACGCCGCCGTGACGCCGAAATACGTGACCGGCCTGCCCGCCGCGCGCGAATTGCCCATCGTGTGGAAGATCGCCCGCGCGTCGTTTTTCAACAAGCTGGTGATCCTCTTGCCCGCCGCACTGCTGTTACAGGCGTTCCTGCCCTGGATGCTGACACCGCTGCTGATGATCGGCGGGGCGTATTTGTGTTTCGAGGGGGCCGAGAAGGTCTGGCATCTCATCGTGCCACACAAGGATCACGGGCCACAGCAGGCCAAGACACTCGATGCCGCGCACCTGGAGGAGCAGCGCGTCAAGGGCGCGATCAAGACCGATTTCATACTGTCGGCTGAGATCATGACGATTTCGATGTCACAAATCGACATCGACAGTTTCTGGATTCAGGCCCTCGCGCTGACTGCGGTTGCGATCGGAATCACCGCGCTGGTTTACGGGGCCGTGGCGCTACTGGTGAAGGCCGACGATCTGGGGATTTTCCTGACCGCCAAGGGCCGCCTCGCCGCAACCCGTGCCCTGGGGCGCGGCATCGTCAAGTCGATGCCAGCGGTAATGGTGGGGATTGCAACAATCGGCACCGTGGCGATGCTCTGGGTCGGGGGCAGCATCCTCGTGCACGGGCTGCACGATCTGGGTTGGCACCTGCCCTATGAACAGATCAAGCAAGCCGCCAAACTGGTGGCAGAGGCGTCGGGCTCGGCCACGGGCTTTGTGACCTGGGCCGTGACGGCAGGGCTCGACGGCCTCATCGGGCTGGTCGCCGGTCTGGCGTTGATCCCCATCGTCACGCGCGCGCTGGTGCCGGTCTCTGGCTGGCTGTTTCCCGAAAAAGCCTGATGGCGCGCCCCCGACCCTGCGAACAACCGCGTCAGGGCCGCGCGCTCAACCTCTTGCGATATGTGGCCAGCGCCTCCTGATCTTCCGGAAGGGCATGCCCGAGGGAGTGCGCGAGATCGAAGAACCCCTTGCCGGGCAATCCGGAATGACGGTTGACCACCTGCGCCGCCACGAAGGGCCGACCAGCGGCGGCATCCTCGCGCATCGTGGTTTCCAGCGCCTCGGTCACCTTGCGCACCGAGCCCGGCAGATAGAGGCCTACGGCCCGCGCGAGTGCACCATAGGTGATCGGTGTTTCATCGGGGCCGAGCCGCGCGAGATAAGTGCGCAGACGGTCGGCAAGGGTGCGATCCTGCACCCGCTTTGCGGTCGGCCTGCGCGGTGGCGGCACTTCGAAAATGCGGCCATTGTCATGCAGATCCGCCGCCCAGGCCCGGGTCGGTGCGAACACCGTGACGCGCGTGATCGGGCCGCTTTGCCCGGTGCGGGTCTCGACATGACGCTCGATATCGCCATTGGCGAGGCCCGCCGATAGCGTTTCCGGTGTCACCCCGAGACGTCGCGCCAGAAACTCCGGATCGATCCGCAACTCGCCCTCGCTGCGATCCACGACCGAGGCGGGCACCGGACGCGTCAACTTTGGCGACGGGCCATCATCGGCGGTGTAATACGGGTTCACCCCGGCGTCGTGATCTGTCACGTCGATGATTTCGGCGATCTCCGGCAGCGCCGCGCGCAGCATCGTCTCGATCCCCTCGCGCAGGGTCTGGGACGAGGCTGCACAGCCCTGACAGCCCCCCGCAAAGCGCAGATGGACGCGACCCTGCTCCACCCGGTCCGCGCTCACACTGCCGCCATGTGCCGCAATCGCCGGGTTGGCCTGCCGGTCGAGCAGGTCCTGCACCTGACGTAAAAGACGCACATCGTCATCCCGGGGCGGCTGCGCCGCGCCAAGGGGATGATCGCAGGTATCAAGGACCCCGCGGATCGCCTCGGCGATGCGCGGCTTGAGGCTCTCCCATGCGCCCGCCGCGTCGCGCCGGACATGAATCGAGGCCCCGCTCACCTGCACCTGCACCACCCCGTCAATGGCGAAAAGGGCGGCAGCCAGGGGGGCGCTGTCGGCCTCGGCGGCCGTGAAGCGCGCACTCTGGCCGGGCTGAATATCGCTATCGAGCAGGAACCGCATGGTCATCGGATCGCGCTCCGAGGCCTGGGCGCGGATCCGGCGCCTGGGATGTGTCACGTCAGACATCTTCGAGATCGCTGGCCTCCATCGCGCGCAGCGCCTTGAAGGTGTAAATCCCAGAACTGTGACCATCGCTGAACGCCACACCGATCCCGTAATTGCCGACATTCCAGATCCGCGTGGGCGCCACGTCGAGCGGTACGCTCTCGGGGTCAAGCAGGCGGGCACCCGACATTTCGTCGCGGCAGGCCGCACACTGACACGCCAGCCGCAGGTCACGCGGGCTCACGGCCATCTCGGCCCCGTCTTCCCAGGTAATCCGCAGGGTGGCATCGTCATAGCGCATCGCGACAGGCAGTTCCGGGTTTCCGTCCGGGTCGACGGCACCGGGCGCGGGCTGTCCCGTCCCCTTGGCGACCTGCCAGTCGAACGGGGTGTGCAGGCCGCGCCGGCCACCCTCCACCCGTCCCGCGAGCGCAGAGGCCACGTCGCGATACGCCTGCGCCGCCTTGCCCTGCGGCGCGCTCAGGATGGCGGGCCTTCCGGTATCTCCGCTCTCCACCACTTCCGGATCGAGCGGCACGCTGCCGAGGAACGGCACGTCGAGCGCCTGCGCGATCCGCGCGCCACCGCCCTGCCGAAAAATATCGGTGACCGTGCCGCAGGACGGGCAGGTAAACCCGCTCATGTTCTCAACAACACCGAGGATCGGCACGTTGACCTGTTCCATCATCCGCAACCCGCGCCGGACAATCCGCAGGCTGACATCCTGTGGCGTCGTCACCACCACCGCACCGGTCAGCGGAAAGGCCTGCGCCAGCGTGAGCTGGATGTCGCCCGTCCCCGGCGGCAGGTCGAGCAGCAACAGGTCGATGCCCGCCCAATCCACCTGCGTGATGAACATCTGCAGATACTTGGTGACCATCGGCCCGCGCAGCACAGCGGGCTTGTCATCGCTCGTCAGCATGGCCATCGAGATCACCTTGATGCCATGCCCCTCGGCGGGGATCACCTTCTTTTCGGGCGACATGGCAGGGGTGCCGGTGTCCGCCAGCCCGAGCATGCCGGGGATGGACGGGCCGTAGAGATCCGCGTCAACGATCCCCACACGCAACCCGCTCTCGCACAGGGCAAGCGCAAGGTTGACCGTCACGGTCGATTTGCCGACACCGCCCTTGCCGCTGCTGACCGCGATCATCGCGGGCAGTCCGGCGCGCGGGTCTGCATTCTGGCTGGTCTGGCTCATGGCTTGGGTCCTGTTGGTTCGGTCTCTGTCGTCCTGGTAGAGAAATTCGCGCAAAGCTGGCCGATCTCGAACGGCGCGAGGTCGCTGGCCACGCAGGCGCAATAGGCGGCCCCGTCGCGATCCTCGAAATAGCGACAGTCGCCGCAGGTGCCAAAGCCGCGATCGCCCCGGCGGCGTGCAAGGCACGACGCGACCTCGGGCAGCGCGCGCGCAAGGCAGGCGTGATCGGCATCGCTGAGCGCCGCGAGGGCGGCGACAAGGTGGCGCAGCGGATCACGCTCAAGGATGTCACGGCCCTGCCCCGTCACCTCGAAACGCACGCTGCGCTTGTCGGTATCCGAGGCGTGACGTTCCAGAAATCCGCCCTGCTCCAGCGACTTGATGACCTGCGAGGCCGTGCCCCTCGTCGTCGCCTGAAAGCTGGCAAAAGCCGACGGCGTGCGCGACGCCCGGTTGGCGCGCGCGAAAAATCGCAGCGCCGTCCATTGCGCGGCGGTCAGCATGTCCTCGCGCCCTTCGGACCGCGCCGACCGCCCGACATGCACGAGCATTTCGGCCAACTGCTCCAGATGTTCAGTGGGGGGGATACGGGATGACATGCCGATTTGATAGCGATTCAAAACGAGTTTGACAAGAGCCGTCCGATCTATATGATTTCGATTCAAAACTAAATTCCACTGTAGATCAGCCCCATGAACAAACCCTTCATCCCAAGCGACCCCAAGCACCATCGCAACCGGCCAAGGTCGGGCTTTCTGAGCGCGGACGAAGAACAACGCCTGGCCCGGGCATGGCAGGAGCACCAGGACGTAGATGCGCGCAACCGTCTGGTCCGCGCCTTCGCGCCGCTCGCCATGGCCACGGCAAAACGCCATTCAAGAGACAAGAAACTGGATGACCCCGATCTGATCCAGCATGCCCATATCGGCCTGATCAAGGCAGCCAACGGCTTTGACCCGGACAAGGGGTTCCGGTTCTCGACCTATGCCGCGTGGTGGATCAGGGCGGAATTGCAGGAGTACCGCATCCGAACATGGTCTCTGGTGCAACGCACAAGGACGGCGAAATCGCGAAAGGTATTCTTCAACCTGCATCGCCTAGAGGATGACGTGAATGCACCCCGGGGAGAAACCCGGGAGGAAAAGAACCTGCGCGTCGCCACGGCACTTGGCCTCGACCCCTCCGAGCTTGACGACTTCAGAACCGAATTCGCCGGGAATGACAGTTCGCTCAACCGCCCCGCCTCATCCGAGGATGGCGATGACATCATCAATTTGCTGCAAGACCCCGATTGCAACGTCGAACAGGAGGTCTCCGACCGGCTGGATCGCAACAGATTCTGGCAAGAGGCAAAAACCCATTTCGGCAAGCTGCCCGACCGCGAGCGCGTGATCGTCGTCTCCACGGTTTTGAAGGACCCGCCAATGACGCTTGAGCAACTTGGTGGTGTCTATGGAATATCTCGTGAACGCGTTCGCCAATTGCGCGAACGCGGCCTCGAACGCCTGCGTCACTCGATGCGCGGCAGCCCGGAAAATCACGTCCACAGCCCCAAGGCTTAGGCTGCGCGGGCTGCAACTGCATGACCCGAACACGCCCCCGACCGTCATGCAGCGGTCGGGGCATGAACGGCGTCAAAACCATACGCCATCGGTATCAGTCGCGGCTGTAGATCTCCGTCTGCACTTTTTCGAACTCGTAGATCACGTCGGATGTCTCCGCCGACACGGCCAGTCCGTTTGCACTTTCGCTCAACTCGATATGCAGCGTCATCGCATCCCCCGTGGCGGCGAGTTCTTCAAAGGCCGCCAGTGTCTCGCGCGCATCGAACCTCACGGTTGCCGAGCGGGCCTGACCCGCGACACCTTTCCAATGAAGCAAAATCTCGTGCGGGGCACCAAAGCGGGCGTGATCCACGTTGGGTTCAAGATCGTCGAAGAAATGAAAAACCTCGCCGTTCAGGGCGGCGAATTTCAGCAGGCTGATCTCTGCCGCCCCGGTAACGCTCATGTCCCAGGTCCAGCGTTGCTGTCGCCGCGGCCACGTTCCGACCTTGTAGCCGGTCTTCAGCGCGTCCTGCGCCGCCTGCGGGCCAAGCGTGCTCTCCAGAACGCGCCTGATGAAGTCGGACCGCGATATATCAGGGTTGTCGATCAGTTCGGTCCACTCGATCGCGGCCTCGGCCCCCTTGAAACGGAACACGTCGATCGCGTTGGAATGTCCCGAGAACCAGACCGCCCCCTCGCCCTCGGGGCCAAAGCCAAAGATCAATCGGTCGAACTTGTGCCGGGTTCCGCGTTGAGGGCTTTCAATGCCTTTTTCGGCGAACCCTTGAAAAACATCCGCGGGCAGCTGTGTGTCGACCGTGTAGAACTTGTCCTCGACATAGGAAAACCAGGTCGCACTCAGGTTCGCCGGAAGCGGCTTTTCGGCTTCGCCCACGATATGGGTCGCGCCCGGCACGCCCCAGCCTTGGTTGATCGTCCGATTGTCCGGAACGTAGAGTGCGGATCCATCCGCCAAAATCAGATCGGCACGCAACAGCCTGACGGGATAGGCTTTCGGCGCCGAGTTGGTCGCGATCCATTCGAAGCGGGCCAATTTGGTATCCTTTCCTGAGACATCCGCAGGCGCAACAAGCAGGAAAAACGCCCCGAGACAAAGAAGCGCCAGAAATGCAAAGCCACCCAGATATACGCGCATCGTTCTACCCTCTCTGCACCACGCGGCGGCGAACGCCGCCATTTGACGGGTGCGCCGTGTAATTGGGTGCATGGGCCCCCGCGGACTCGCCGTAGCGCGAGGACATATGGAAGTACTTATGGCGAACGGCGTTCAGGCTCGGCTCACTCATCTGCAGCCAATAGTCTTTGTACGCTTCGCCCTTCTCCACGTTGCCAGCCGCGATGGACGCGTCGATCAGGGCCTTCACGCGTGTCACGATCGCATCGCGGGGGATGGGGTGAAACGCCGACAATTCCGGTGAGAATGGCACGCCATGGCTCACGGCCTCATCCGCCATCATGTTGAGCGCGAGGTTGGCGTAGGTATTTCTGATATTTCTGCGATTCCCGAGTATTTCCCATGCATAGTTCGGCTCGGACAGTTCGCTTTCGGTGTACCACCCCCGCTCGATGAGCCAGTTTCTCTCTCGCTCGAGAGTTGCCAAATCCGCGCTGCGCCGGACAAGGCCGCGCCAGTCCAGATCGACGACCTGATGGTCGCTTTCACGTCCGTTGTCGTTATACCCGCCCCCGATGTCCGAGTGTACACCCGGAAGGAAAATCTGTCGGCCGGCGGGCGCGCTCTGGATGTTGGTCAGCCGGAAGTTGTCCCTGTGCTCGTCGCCCGCCGCAAGCTGGAACGTGTATTCAGCGTGGCTGATCGCGTCGAGGTTCAGATCGCCCGTGTCGTTCGAGTGTCGCACGCCGTAAGAGGCAACCGTGTCATAGAGACCCACGAAAGTCACCGTCACGTCATTCACCGTGAACCCCCGGTCCTCCAATTGCTTGCGCACATTGAGATCAGGATCATTGAGCGCAACATGAACAAAGTGTCGTGCCGCCGCCGCACCCCGGCTGAATCCAAACGTATCAATTTCAACCTTTTCAATCGGACGGGCCGGGTCCAGTTGGGAAATGTCCGACACAAGCCGATCAAGGCCCGATCTCATTTTCGCGATGACCCCGGTTATCCCGGTGCCGAGCGACATGCCTTCCGGGATGTCTCTACCGTCGGTTTGTGTGCCTATGCCCTCGATGTAATAGTGCTGCCCGACATTCTCCACATCAGGATATTGCCCCATCTCCTCCTCGCCTTTGGCAACATTGGACGGGGCGCTCTCATAGCTTGCGGTGCTGGCCGGAAGGTTTCGCTCAAACCCGACATGATCGGTAGAGCTCGCCCGTGCGTTCACGCGGTTGTTGCCGGTGCCATCGAAAAACACCGCGGCACGCACCCGCTGCGGAGGCGGGGACGGCGGCTCGTCCGAGTCGCAAGTCTCACAAATTGTCGGGTCCATGGCCTCTACCTCAACCGATACCGTCCACAGCCGGCGTCAAATCCTCAAATGTGCGCCTGCGCCCCTTTCCTCGTGCACGGCACAATGCGCCTTTGGGCATGCCGTCTGTCAGGGCCTCAGGCAGAATGCCGTAAAACAAGGCGCGTCTTTTTCATCTCCAGCCCATACAGATATGCCCTGACGCGTTCGTCCTCGGAAAAACCTTCGCGACGAAGCGGGATCGCCATGTGGGCGTCGGGTGTCGTTATGCCAAGTCTACAATGAGCGAGCGCGATTTGCTGCATGTTTTTGGCTTGCAGTATCACGTGCTGCGAACAAAAAGCGGCGATCTCCTCGGCCCTGTCGTTCGATTCAGTGCCTGCACCGCCATCGTCGAGCTCAGGGTGATATCTGGTAATCGCGTCTCTTATGGAGCGGGCGCTGTCACTGACCCTGGCCTCTTCGAACCTCATGATCTGATCCTGCGACAGTCTTAGCATCAAGCGAACTCCGAAATCTCTTCCGATGAAATGTAATCGCCCCGTTTTCAGCGGGTCAGGCAGGTGCAGGACACGCGGGCGTTCTCAATCTGATGGCGGACATGATGCCGCGCCTCAACATGTTGGATCGGTCTTTGATGAAAGTCCAGAGCCACGGCGTGACCCGATCCTGCGCCTCACAGCCTTCCACAATCACGGGTCGAGGGCGTCCTTCAGTGTGCGGTCGCCCATTTCATCACCTGCCCGGGGGACCAGATGCCGCCAGGCGTCATATTGTGACAGAAAGACCTGCCCGCCCATCTCGTCGAGAAAATGACTGCGCTTCAGGCGGTCCATCACCGGCCCCTTGACCTCGCTCAGATGCAGGGTAATGCCCGCCGCCTTGAGCCGTTCGTTGATCGCCTCGAGGCTTTCGAGTGCCGAAAAGTCGATCTCGTTCACCGCCGAGCACATCAGAACGACATGCCGCAACGCGCAATCCTCGGCGATCCTGTCCTGAATGAGGTCCTCCAGAAACCGCGCATTTGCGAAATAGAGGCTCTGATCCACCCGCAGCGTCAGCAGCGCGGGATCGGTCTCGACCTCGTGACGCAGGATGTTGCGAAAATGCTGCGTGCCGGGCACCAACCCCACCTCGGCGACATGCGGGCGCGACGTCTTGTAAAGATGCAGCGCCAGCGACAGGATCACCCCGGCAGAGACGCCCGCCTCCACGCCCAGCCCCAGGGTGAGCAGGATGGTGGCCAGCACGGCCGCGAAATCGGCACGGGAATAGCTCCAGGATTTGCGCAGGATCGAGAAATCCACAAGGCTGAGGACCGCGACGATGATCGTGGCTGCCAGCACAGCCTTGGGCAAAAAGAAAATGAGCGGCGTCAGCGCCAGAGCCGCGATGGCCAGCCCGACGGCGGTGAACGCCCCGGCGGCGGGGGTCTCGGCGCCCGCGTCGAAATTCACCACCGAGCGGGCAAAGCCCCCGGTGACCGGATAGCCGCCCGTAAAGGCCGCGCCGAGATTGGCCGCGCCCAGCCCGATCAGTTCCTGATCCGGATCGATACGCTGGCGCTTCTTCGCCGCCAGCGTCTGCGCCACCGAGACGGATTCGACAAAGCCGATGATCGAAATCAGCGCGGCAGGCACCAGAAGCGTGCCCAGAAGATCGGGCGTGAGGTCCGGCATCGTGAGCGGCGGCAGGCCCTGCGGCACCGCGCCCACAATGGCCACCCCGCCCGCGTCCAGCCCCAAACGCCAGACGGCAAGTGTCGAGACCGCAACCGCCGCCACCGGCCCCGCCTTGGCCAGCAGGTCGGCCATGCGGGGCTTGAGACCCGCGCGCAGCAACACCGGCTTGAGCCCCTTGCGCACCCAGAACAGGAACGCCGCCGCCAGCGTTCCGATCACCAGCGTGGCCAGATGCACCTCGTCCAGATGCGCCACCAGCGACCCCAGCATCTCGATCAGCGTATGCCCGCCCGCAGGCACCCCAAGGATATGGCTCAGCTGGCTCGTGGCGATAAGGATGCCCGATGCCGTGATGAACCCCGCGATCACCGGATGACTCAGGAAATTGGCCACGAACCCCAGCCTGAGCAGCCCCATTCCCAGCAACATCGCCCCCGACAGGAGCGCCAGCGTCAGCGCCGCCGCCGCATACCCCATGCTGCCCGCCTCGGCGACCTGCCCGATGGCCGCCGCCGTCATAAGCGACACCACCGCCACCGGCCCCACGGCCAGTGCGCGCGATGTGCCAAAAAGGGCGTAGAGCATGATCGGCACGATCGAGGCATAGATCCCCGCCTGCGCGGGCAGCCCCGCCAGGAGCGCATAGGCCAGCGATTGCGGGATCAGCATGATCGTCACAATCACCGCCGCCACCAGATCGTTGGTCAGCGTGACGCGCGTATAGCTGCGCCCCCAGTCGAGCGGCGGGAAATAGCGGGCGATGCGGTTCATTCGCGATGGTCTTTCATTAAATAGGCATCAGGCAGCAGACGGGGCCGCCACCTCAGCCCCCGGCGCTGATCTTCTCGGGCCGCGCCAGCCATTCGCGCCCGCGCAACATCGCCTTCCAGTAGATCGGCGGCAGCATCTTTTCCTTGAGCAGCCAGGCCAGACGGCTCGGCTTGGTCCCGTCGATAAGAAACTTGGGAAAGCTGGGTTTCATCACCCCGCCATAGCCGAACTCGGCCAGCACGATCTTGCCGCGCTCCACCGTCAGCGGGCACGATCCATAGCCATCATACTGCGCCACCGGTTCGCGGCCCGCGATATCGGCCACGATATTCTCCGCCACCACCGGGGCCTGTATTCGGGCCGCAGCGGCGGTCTTGGCATTGGGCGCGTTCATCACGTCGCCAAGGGACCAGATGTTGTCGTGGGTCTTGTGGCGCAGCGTCGCCTGATCCACGTCGATCCATCCCGCGGCATCGGCCAGCGGCGAGACGCGGATGAAATCCGGCGCGCATTGCGGCGGGCAGACATGGAGCATGTCAAAATCGAGTGTCACGCGCTCCGGTTCGCAATCGGGCTTTTTTACCTCGAAGGTGGCCTGCTTCGCCGGGCCGTCCACCGTCACGAGATTATGAAAGAAATCCAGACGCGCGCCGTATTTGTCCATGTAGGATTGCAGCGCGGGAACATAGTCCTTGACGCCGAACAGGACCCCGCCCGCATTGCAGAACCCGATCTCGATATCCCTGAGACGGCCCGTGCGGTGCCAGTGATCGGCCGAGAGATAGAGCGCCTTTTGCGGCGCACCCGCACATTTGATCGGCATCGGAGGTTGGGTGAACAGCGCGCGGCCCGTCTTCAGCCCCTGCACCAGTTCCCAGGTATACGGAGCCAGATCGTAACGGTAGTTCGAGGTCACGCCATTGCGCCCCAGGGTCTCCTCAAGCCCCTCGACCGCTGCCCAGTCGAGCTTGAGCCCAGGACAGACCACAAGGCGGTCGTATTTCACAACCCGGCAGCCATCGAGGATCACCGCGTTGTCCTTCGGCTCGAACGCGGCGACGGCGGATTTGATCCAATGCACACCGCGCGGGATAAGGCTGCCCATGGTCTTGGCGGTCTCGGCGGGCGCAAAGATACCGCCACCGACCATGGTCCAGCCGGGCTGATAGTAATGGATTTCCGCAGGGTCGATCAGCGCGATCTCCAGCCCCGGCTTGCGCGCCTTGAGGCTCGCGGCAACGGCAATGCCGCCCGCGCCCCCGCCCACGATCACCACGTCGAATTTCGCATCGCCCGTATCCGTCGGCGTCTTGCCGCCATTGACGATCCGCCGCGCGACACCGGCCATGTCGTAACCGGCGGCCTTCGTCGCGGCGAGGATTTCGGGCACCGGTCGGCTCTTGGCCTGGCTCAGTGACCAGAGCGTGGCCGAGCGCGTACCGGTACGGCAATAGGCCAGCACCGGGCCGGGCAGTTCCATCAGCGCCGCACCGAAGGCTTCGGCATCCTCGTCGCGCACCATGCCGGAGGTGATCGGCTGATAGCGCACCTTGAGCCCCGCCGCCTTCGCCGCCGCCTCGATCTCGTCGAAGGTCGGCTGATCCGCCCCCTCCCCATCGGGTCGGTTGCAGATGATCGCGCGATAGCCCGCGTCACGGATCGCTGCCATATCCCCGGTACCGATCTGGGGACTGACCGACAGCGCGTCGGTCACCTTGTTGAATTGCATCGCGTTTCCTCCCGTTCGGGGTCCTGCGCCCTGACCTCAGAGCGCGTTGACCGGCACCTTCAGCATCGGGTTGCCGTCGCGGTCCGTCGGCACCTCGCCCGCGCGCATGTTCACCTGCAACGAGGGCAGGATCAGACGCGGCATGTCGAGTGTCGCGTCGCGTTCGGTGCGGAAGCGTACGAACTCTTCCTTCGTCTTGCCGCCACCCACATGGATGTTGTTGGCCTTCTCCTCGGCCACCGTGGTTTCCCACGCGATGTCGCGGCCGTTCGGGCCGTAATCGTGGCACATGAAGAGCCGCATCGCCTCGGGCAGCGCCAAAACCTTTTGAATGCTGTCATAGAGCGTCGCCGCATCGCCGCCCGGGAAATCGGCGCGCGCCGAGCCGCCATCGGGCATGAAGAGCGTATCGCCGACAAAGGCCGAATTGCCCATCACATGGGTCATGCAGGCGGGGGTGTGACCCGGCGTGTGCATCGCAAAGCACTGCATTCCGCCCACCGTGTAGGTGTCGCCATCCTTGAACAGCCGGTCGAACTGGCTGCCGTCGCGCTGGAACTCGGTGCCCTCGTTGAACACCTTGCCGAAGACATCCTGCACGATGAGGATATTCTCGCCGATCCCGATCTTGCCGCCGAGTTTTTCCTGGATATACGGTGCTGCGGACAGGTGGTCGGCATGCACATGGGTCTCGATGATCCACTCCAGCGACAGACCACGCTCTTGCACGCGTGCGATCATCGTGTCGGCATGCGCATAGGTGATCCGCCCGGCGGCATAGTCGATATCCATCACCGAATCGACAATCGCGCAGGCGTCCGAGCCTGGATCCTTGACGATATAGCTGATCGTGTTCGTGGCCGGGTCAAAGAACGCCTCGACCTCGGGGGTCACATCCATGGTCACGGGATAGTCTGTCATGATCCTCTCCGCTTTGCTTCGGGCTGATTGTTGCGCGTGCAAGATCCATAAAGCCTGCACCCGCGAACCTCAGTGATAAGATCACAAACATTCCATAATTGGAATATAAAACGCGGCGCTGCGCATATCCAAAGTCGCCGGGGCACCTTTTCGCCTTCCCATCCCTGCCTTAAGGATTATCTGGCACCGCGAAGGAGAGCCCATGTTGCTTGAAGTAGAAGCCGTCACCAAGAGCTATCCCGGAACCGAGACGGCGGTGCTGCGCGGGGTCTCGCTGACCCTCGACAGCGGCGGCATGCTGGCACTGACCGGCGAGTCGGGCTCGGGCAAGAGTACGCTTTTGCACCTGATCGGCGGGCTCGACACCGCCGATAGCGGGCGGGTCTGCATCGACGGCACCGATCTCACCCCACTCGACGACGCGGGCCGCGCGGCATTGCGGCGCGGCACAGTCGGGGTGATCTTTCAGCAGTTCAACCTGATTCCGTCGCTCAGCGTAGCGGGCAACATCGCCTTTCAGGCGCGGCTGGCGGGGCGGCATGATCCGGCCCGCGATGCGGATTTGGCGACGCGCCTCGGGCTGCAGGAGCATCTGCACAAATACCCCGAACAGCTATCGGGCGGGCAACAACAGCGCGTGGCCATCGCCCGCACCCTCGCCGCCGGGCCAAGGCTGGTGCTGGCCGATGAACCGACAGGCAATCTCGACGAGACGAGTTCCGATGCGGTCATGACCCTCTTGCAGGAACTGGTCGAGGAGACCGGCGCGGGCCTCATCCTCGTCACCCATTCCGAGCGCCTTGCCGCGCGCCTGCCCCGGCGGCTGCACCTGCGCGCCGGGCAGCTGACATGAGCCGCGTGATCCTCTCGGCGCTGCTGTCGCATTGGCGGCGCAACCCGTTGCAGCTGATCACCTTGCTGGCCGGTCTGGCGCTCGCCACCGCGCTCTGGTCGGGCGTGCAGGCGATCAACGCCGAGGCGCGCGCCAGCTATGACGCGGCGGCGGCCACGTTGGGTGACGGGCAATATGCGCAGATCACCGCGCGCGACGGGCGCGCGATCCCGCAGGAAACATATGTCGCCCTGCGCCGCGCCGGTTGGGCCGTCTCGCCGGTGATCGAGGGGCGTATCGACGGCGTGCGCCTGATCGGGCTGGAGCCGCTCACCGCCCCAAGCGGGCTGGGGCCGGTGCGGGCGGGAGGCGGGGCCGATCTCGGGGCGTTTCTATCGGGTGCGGGGCAGATCTTTGGCCGCGCTGACACGCTCGCCCGCCTGCCGGACGTGGCGGCAGCGCCCGTGA
>Ga0209947_1000686_pt1 | contig 20779 bp, 17 predicted proteins | sample SalPonR2_B_D2_MG_FD_185706 | JGI IMG/M metagenome (GOLD analysis project Ga0209947, IMG submission 185706) | Salt pond soil microbial communities from South San Francisco under conditions of wetland restoration - Salt Pond MetaG R2_B_D2_MG... ...
GCGACATCCAGCTGACGCTTTCGCAGCACGTGCCCGTGGCCGGCGCCGTAATCGTGACCACGCCGCAGGACATCGCGACGCTGGATGCGCGCAAGGGCCTGCAGATGTTCCGCAAGGTCAACGTGCCGGTGCTGGGGATCGTCGAGAACATGAGCCTTCACATCTGCAGCGAGTGCGGACACCAGGAACACGTATTCGGCGCCGGCGGCGGCGAGCGGATCGCACAGGATTACGGTGTGCCGATGCTGGGTGCGCTTCCGCTGGACATTCGAATCCGGGAGCACGCCGACAGTGGTCGGCCCAGCGTCGTGGCCGAGCCGGACGGTGAAATCGCCAAGCTGTACGGTGAAATTGCCTTGCGTATGACGGCCAAGCTGTCGCTGCAGGCCGCCGACTTCACGCACCGGATGCCGAAGATCGTGATTCGTTAAGGAAATCCATGCCTGTTCGGAGTTTCACTAGTATGCTGGACCAATGACGGACTCGACCATAGAACGCAACCCGGTGCTGGGCATGACCTTGATGGTCCAGCAGGATTTGACGGACTGGCAGCTGATCGGTGTGTTTCCCGAATCCGGGCCGCCATCGGGCCGGCCGACGTGCCGCCTGGTCCGCGACGGAGGTAATTCGAAAATCTTCCAGTGGCAGGGGCTGCCGCTGCGCCTGCAGCCGGACCAGAGCGATGATTACATCTACAACCTCACCAGCCGTACGCCGATGTTGTTCGTGATCTGCAAGCCCGGTGCCGACGAGCAGCCGGTGCCGCTGCGCATCAGCGCCGACCAGGACGACTGCGTGGCCGCGGTTGAACACGATGAACTTGTGTTCCAGGCGCCGATGCCGTCGCCGATCGCCCAGTGGATCCAGCGCTACGTGGAAGCACACTGGGCCCCGGGTCCGCGAAAGAACAAGCGCGGCCGCGACCGGCGCCCCGACGACGGCGGGAAAAAAAGCTCGTGACGAAACGCAACAAGCCGACGCTTTCTGAAAGCGATACCGCCGACGATACTGCCGACGAAAAGGACGCCGACACATTCTTTGTGCGCTGGGCCAGGCGCAAGTCCGGCATCGAGAGCGACGCCGCAGAAGCCGATCAGGAAGACCGCGAATCTCCCGACGGCCCTGGTGACGAGACGGACGGCCCTGGCGCCCGGTCGCAAAAAACGGCGGGCGAGCAAGCCCAATTGTCCATGAAATCGCCCATGGAATCGCCCGCGGGCGCGCAAACGGCGCATGCCGATGCCGAAGAAGAAAAGGGCGACGAGGACATGCCGTCGCTGGATACGATTGATCAGGGCGGCAGCGTGGCCGACTTTTTTTCGTCGAAGGTCAGTCCGGCCTTGCGGCAGGCCGCACTGCGGCGGCTGTTCGGCCAGAGCGCACTGCCGGTGACCGACGACCTCGACGATTACGCCGAGGATTTCACCAAGTTCACTCGGCTGGGCGACATCGTGACCAGCGATATGCGCTACAGGATGGAGGTTGCCCGCAAGCGCCTGCTCGAGCGGAACTCCGAAGACGATCCGGCCGAATCGGTTGCCGAAGGGGATCCTGACGCGTTGGCCTCATCTCCGGACGTGTCGGAGTCGCCAGCGGAAGCGAAATCGACGGATGCCGTTCCGGAATCGAGCCCGGAGGGCGGCGAGAGTTTCGCCAAGACGGATTCACAACGGCACGTCGATGATGATGCACCACCCGACGAGTCATCAACCAAGGAGAGTTCCAGACATGAACCAGACCCAGGCTGATTCCGACGACGGCATTGAATGGCCGGCCACCACGTCGGCCGGGCTTGCACGCGCTGCCGCATTGGCCGAGTTCGATCGCATGCCCGAACCTGCGGAATGGGTTGAATATCAATCGACGGGACGCCTCTTGATCATCGGGCCGGCCGATGACGCCTGGCCGCTGGCCGAAGCGTTGAGCGAGCATCTGTCCTGTTCAATGCTGGCCACGCGTCCGCCGTCGGAAGCGCCGGATGCCGCGCCGCCGGCGCGCTATCTTGATGGTCGGCCACGCAACCTGACCGGCTACCTCGGGGCCTTCAGCCTGGATGTCGAAGTCGACCGCGGTCGAGTGCTGGGCGCCGGCCCGGCCTTTGGAATGGATTCGGGCACCTTCGATCTTGTCCTCGACCTGGACGGTTCGGCGGGCTTGCGCATGGATGAACCGCCGCCCGGCTATTTCCTGGCGCTCAGCGAGGCGCAGCGGGAACAGGCGCTGGATGAACTGCCCGATATGGTGGGCGAATTCCAGAAGCCGCGATATTTCGCCTACGATCCCGAGATCTGCGCGCACGGCACCCGGGGACTGGCCGGCTGCAACAACTGCCTGCTTGCCTGCGCGACAGAAGCGATCATTTCGGTAGGCGACAAGATCGAAGTCAATCCCTACCTCTGCCAGGGGTGCGGCAGTTGCACGACGGTATGCCCGTCCGGGGCGATCCAGTACCAGGCGCCGACGGGGGCCGACCTGATCGATTCGGCGCGTCGGTTGCTCAATGCGTACAGGGAGACCGCCGCAGGCGGCCCGACCCCTGATCTCCTGCTCTACAGCGCCGACTCGGGCGAGGCGCAGCTGGCCTCGGCGGCCGAGGACTTGCCGGAACATATTCTGCCGATCGCGATCGAGGATGCAGGTTCGGTCGGCATGGATGTCTGGTTTCCACTGCTTGCGTTCGGTGCCGGCCGCGTGCTGTTGCTGCCGGGTCCCCAACCGGCGCCGTCCAAGATCGAGGCCAGCAAGTCGATGATCAGGGTGGCCGAATCCATCCTGGCCGCGCTTTCCGACGATCTGGCGGCCGAGCGCGTCCTGTGGCTGGAAAGCCCCGGGGACGCGGCATCTTTGCATGCGATAGCGCCCATGGTCGCGAAGCCGGCAACATTCGGCGGCCTGGGCGGTAAACGCGAGTTGATCCGCCGCGGGCTGGAAGCATTGCACGACCAGGCTGCGGCGCCCACTGAAGTAGCCGCGCTTCCGCCGCAGGCCGCGTTCGGTGCGATCGAGGTTGATAAAGGCGCGTGCACGCTTTGCATGGGTTGCGTGTCGGTTTGCCCGGCATCTGCGGTCCAGGGGGGAGGCGATCTGCCGAGGCTGCAGTTTCGCGAGGACCATTGTCTCCAGTGCGGGCTTTGCGAACAGGCGTGCCCCGAAGACGCCATTACGCTTGAGCCGCGGATGCATTTCCAGGCGCACCTCGATCCGGCCCAGCGAATCCTCAACGAAGCGGCCATGCATCACTGTCCCGATTGCGGCAATGCGTTCGCGACTGAACAGATGATGGAAAGAATGACCGAGCGTCTGAGCGGACACTGGATGTTTCAGGACGACCGCGCGATGCAGCGACTGTTGCGCTGCGAGGACTGCAGGATAAAGAAGATGTGGGATCAGGAGGGGGGAGGAATAGACGTGCATCGCGGCAAGGGTTCGTGACGCGTTGGTCGGGCCCCTGGTCGGGGAATGAGGGGGGGGTATAACTGGCGCTTGAGACCCGCCCTGAATTGTTGCGATCCAGTCGCATTTGCACGCCAGCAGGCGGGTTCGGGACCACTCGGCGGCCTTGACTCGACTAAAGTCTAATGCGTCTTCGGCGACGGCTGCGGGGGTGCCGATGTCCATCATCAGGCCTCGTTCTGCCGCCTGTCCCTGGAGGCGCGCGAGCGCGTCCGATTTCGATTCGGGCCCGAATCCCGGACCGGCGGTCGAAAACCGAAAAATCCCGAGATCCCCGCAGTCGCAGCGGTTCCGTCGGCCCGCGCTCCGGTCCGTCATTTGAAGCGGGTCTTGCCTGATGTCCCGGATCGCGTGGGGCGCGCGCAAGCCGGGTCGTGCTTCGAGAGTCTTTCGGGCCGTGCCGGGCGTGGCCGGTCGCTGCGGATTTGTGCCCGCCTTCGCCGGTATTCGGCCTCAAAGCGCTTGACGTGAAGGGCATGTGAGAAGTACATTATGTTGCAACGTCAGGAGGAACAAGATATCTCTGCCATGCAGTTCGAGTCGGGCTCCGAAACTTCCGCAACGCAGTCTCCGACGGCATCGTCGCGGACCGCGACGTCGCAATCCGACGAAAAGCAATCGGACGAAACCGTAGAACATCTTTTCCTCGAGGGCGCCGATGAATCGCGCGCCGACACCTACCGAATTCTCTCCCGCCTTTTTCGCGCCGCCCCAGATGCAGACCTGCTCCAGCGACTTGCCGAATGCGGCAACGACGAGGCGCCCGAATCGAAACTGACCCTGGCCTGGAACGACCTGGCCGGCGCAAGTCGCGGCGCAAACCCGGTCGTGCTGGATCACGAATTCCACGCGATGTTCATCGGCCTGGGCCGCGGCGAGGTGCTTCCTTATGCAAGTTGGTACCTTTCGGGTTTTCTGCTTGACAAGCCACTGGCCAGACTGCGCGAAGATCTTGCGCGCCTGGGGATAGACCGCGCCGAGGACGTCACCGAGTCCGAAGACCATTTCGCCGCGCTGTGCGAGACCATGGCTTTGCTGGTCGCGCCGGAAGACGGCATCGACCTGTCGGGACAGAAACACTTTTTCGATCGTCACATCCAGCCGTGGTTCGGTCATTTCCTGGCCGACGTGCAGGCGGCCAAGAGCGTTGATTACTACCGGCCGGTTGCCCGGCTGGCGCAGGCGTTTTTCGAGTTCGAGCAACGCTGGTTGTCGTTGCCGCAATAATGATGGAGAAGAGAGCTATGAAACGAGACAACAAGAAAACGGGCCATGGACCCGACCTGGCGCGTAGACGCGTCCTGGGCAGCGCATTCGGGGTTGGCACTGCCGCCAGCCTGGGATTGTTGTCGGTGACGGGTGTCGCGACCACCGACAGCGCTCCGAAGCCCGAAAACACGCCTCGCAAGTACAGTGAGTCCGAGCATATTCGTCGTTATTACAACAGCGCGCGGCTGTAGCAGCGCCACCTGGAATCAAGGCCGGAGAATCGCCTCATGAAATTGATCCGCAAGCAAACCGATAATTCTTCGAACAAGGCTGCGCGCGGCAGCGCATTCGATCGCAGAACCTTTCTCAAGCGATCCGGCGTCACCGCTGGGGCGGCTGCCGTGGCGGGGAGCGTCCCGCTCGGCATGATGCGTCGCGTCGAAGCGCAGACCGCGTCTGGGTCGCGCAACCGCAATGTCGAAGTCAAGCGCACCGTATGCAGCCACTGCTCGGTCGGTTGCGGCTCCATCGCACACGTCGAAAACGGCGTCTGGGTGGGCCAGGAGCCTGACTTCGAATCGCCGCTCAACATGGGCGCACATTGTGCCAAGGGCGCGGCGCTTCGCTACCACGGCATGAGCGAGAAGCGCGTGCGCTATCCGATGAAGCTGGTCGACGGGCAATGGAAGCGTCTGAGCTGGCAGCAGGCGGTCGATGAAATCGGAGACCAGTTCCTGAAGATTCGCGAGGAATCCGGTCCCGATTCCGTGTGGTGGTGCGGTTCGTCCAAGGCCAACAACGAAGGCTCCTACCTGCAAAGGAAATTTGCCGCGTTCTGGGGGACCAACAACATGGATCACCAGGCGCGAATCTGCCACTCCACCACGGTCGCCGGGGTTGCCAATACCTGGGGCTACGGGGCAATGACCAATTCCTACAACGACATGCACAAGTGCAAGTCGATGCTGTTTGTCGGTTCGAATGCCGCCGAGGCGCATCCTGTTGCGATGCATCATATTCTGCGAGGCAAGGAAAACGGCGCGAAGATGATCGTCGTCGATCCTCGTTTGACCCGCACCGCGGCGCATGCCGATCAATATCTCCGCCTTCGCCCCGGCTCGGACGTGGCGTTTATCTGGGGATTGTTGTGGCATATCTTCGAGAACGGCTGGGAAGATACGCAGTACATAAACCAGCGCGTCTACGGTATGGACAAGATTCGCGAAGAGGTTGCCAACTGGGATCCCGCCACATGCACGGAAGTCACCGGGGTGCCCGAGGAAGAAATGCGACAAGCTGCTCAGACGCTTGCCGAAAACCGCCCCGGCACCATTGTCTGGTGCATGGGCGGTACTCAGCACCACATCGGCAACAACAACACGCGTGCCTACTGCGTGCTGCAACTCGCGCTCGGCAACGTAGGGAAGTCGGGCGGCGGTGCCAACATCTTCCGTGGTCACGACAACGTGCAGGGCGCAACCGACGTCGGTCCCAACTGTCAGACGTTGCCCGGTTACTACGGCCTGTCGGACGGTGCATGGAAGCATTGGGCGCGCGTATGGGATGTCGACTATGACTGGCTGAAGAACCGGTTCGACAATGAAGGGGAATACGATTCGGGCGACGGAACGCTGGCCCGTCCAATGAATATTCCCGGCATTGCGGTCTCGCGCTGGATTGACGGCATCCTCGAAGATCCCGAAAACCTGTCGCAGCGTGACAACATTCGTGCCGTTTTCTTTCAGGGTCATGCGGTCAACAGCCAGACCCGCGGTCCGGAAATGAAAAAGGCGGTTGAGAAGCTGGATCTGGTCGTGATCTCGGATCCGTATCCGACGCATCTCGCGGTCATGTCCGAGCGTAAGAACGGCGTCTATTTGCTTCCGACCTGCACCCAGTTCGAGCAGAGCGGCTCCGTTACCGCTTCGAATCGCTCGATTCAGTGGCGCGAAAAAGTCATCGATCCGATGTACGAATCCAAGCCGGACGCTGCAATTCTGCATCTGTTTGCCGGCAAATTCGGCTTTGCCGACAAGATGTTCAAGCATATCTCGGTCGACGACTCCGGTCTGCCGAGTCCCGAAGACACGCTGCGCGAGATCAACCAGGGCACCTGGACCATCGGCTATACCGGCCAGAGCCCCGAGCGTCTCAAGCTGCATGCCGAGAACCGGCATACTTTCGATACCACGACGCTGGTCGCGAAGGGCGGGCCGTGCGACGGTGAGACGTACGGGCTGCCGTGGCCGTGCTGGGGCACGCCGGAGATGAAACACCCGGGCACCCACATCCTGTACGACACCAGCAAACCGGTCTCGCAGGGCGGCCTGACCTTCCGGGCGCGGTTCGGCACCGAGCACGAGGGGAACAACATTCTCGCGGAAGGTTCGTACGGCAAGAATTCCGATCTCGAGGATGGCTATCCCGAATTCTCGTACGCGATGCTGCGTCGGCTGGGTTGGCATACGGAGCTGACACCCTACGAACTCGACGTGATCGCCTGGGTGGCCGGGCAACTGCCGGAAAAACCGGCGGGATCGGCCAGCCAAAGCTACGTCGCGCAGTTCCGGGATCGCGAATCCGAGGTGCTCGACGCGGTCAACTGGAAGACCGATCTCAGCGGCGGTATCCAGCGCGTTGCCATCGCGCACGAGTGTTCGCCGTTCGGCAACGCCAAGGCGCGCGCGATCGTCTGGACGTTCCCGGACCAGGTGCCGCTGCATCGCGAACCGCTTTACACCGCACGCTACGAACTCGTGTCCAAGTATCCGACCTTCGAGGATCGCAAGTCCGTATGGCGCGTGCCGAACCGATACGCGTCGATCCAGGAAACCGATTACTCGGGCGACTATCCGTTGATATTCACCAGCGGACGGCTGGTCGAGTACGAAGGCGGCGGTGAAGAGACCCGCTCGATGAAGTGGCTGGCAGAGCTGCAGCAGGAGATGTTCGTCGAAATCAACCCGGCCGATGCCAACGATAGAGGCATCCAGGACAACCAGTGGGTCTGGCTGGAGGGTCCCGAAGGCGGCCATATCAAGATCCGAGCGATGATTACCGATCGTGTCGGGCGTGGCGTGGTCTGGACGCCTTACCACTTCGGTGGATGGTTCCAGGGCGAGGATCTGCTTGATCGCTATCCCGAAGGATCTGCGCCGTATATTCGCGGGGAGGCCTGCAATACCGCCACCACCTACGGCTACGATCCTGTCACCCAGATGCAGGAAACCAAATCCACTCTTTGCCAGATCAAGGCCGCCTGAGGCCGGAGGACACCGAAATGGCTCGAATGAAATTTCTATGTGATGCGGATCGCTGCATCGAGTGCAACGGTTGCGTCACGGCATGCAAGAACGTAAACGAAGTGCCCTGGGGCGTGAATCGCCGTCGCGTCGTGACGCTGAACGACGGGCTGCCGGGCGAAAAATCCATATCGGTGGCTTGCATGCACTGTACCGATGCGCCGTGCGCGGCCGTCTGTCCGGTGGATTGCTTCTACACCACCGATGACGGGATTGTTCTGCACGACAAGGATTTGTGCATTGGCTGTGGCTATTGCTTCTATGCATGCCCGTTCGGCGCACCGCAGTTTCCCAAGACGGAAGCCTTTGGCGTGCGCGGCAAAATGGACAAGTGCACGTTCTGTGCCGGCGGTCCGGATGGCGACGGCAGCGAGGAAGAGTTCACCAAGTACGGCGCCAACCGTATTTCCGAAGGCAAGCTTCCGGCTTGCGCCGAAATGTGCGCCACCAAGGCGTTGCTCGCCGGTGATGCGGACATGGTGGCCGACATCTACCGTGAGCGCGTGATGCGTCGAGGTGGCCGCCCGCAGACGTGGGGCTGGTCGCAGGCTTACGGCGAGGGGTGATTGCCATGAAGCGCACGATTCCACGCATCTTGATCCTTACCGTGATCGCGTTGGCGCTGGCGGGCTGTTATGAGTCGGCCAGCGTAACGCGCCACGAACCCGGGGTCTACAAGGGTGAGCAGGATCCGCTGGTGAACAAGCTCGCAAACGATGATGGTCTGCGAGAGCAACTGGATCAGCGTTTCGACGGGCAAAGGGACCGTTGACCATGAAAAGCTCAAATCCGATGCGATCGATGCTTGCCGGCTTTCTGCTGGCGCCGCTCCTGCTCGTTGGCTGCTCTACGGAGCACATCCAGGAACCGTGGGTGACCGCCGAACAGAGCGAGCGGCTGGAAGGCCAGATCGAGCGGGAAGAGGAAACAGCTACAGAACTTCGAGATCGCCTGGCCACGACCCAGGCCGATCGCTGAACTGGAGATCAGGAACATGAGCGAACAAACCGCAACGCGCAGCAGGTCTAAAAGGATTCTCGTGGGTGCTGCCCTGGTTCTGGTTGCAGCGATGCTGGTGCCGTTGACCGGATACGTTTACGTCGCCGTCGCCCAACCGCAGATCGAAACGGCCGCGAACTGGCAGGAAACCAACCCACGATCGCAGTACTGGCAGGAGGCGCGCCAGGGAACGCAGGGATACAGCGCGATCAAGGGGCCCGGGGCAAACGTGCTGATTGATAACGGCGGCCAGAATTTCCGCCAGATCCGAAACGGCCCGATCTCGACCTTCGGGCCATGGGTGCTCGCGGTCATGCTGCTCGGCGTCGCGGGCATGTTCGTTCTGAGCGGCGGCGGCCAGAAGGTGGAAAAACCGCTGACCGGAAAGCGCGTGCCTCGATGGTCGACGTATATACGCGTCGTCCACTGGATCATGGCCATCGCTTTCCTGTTGCTGCTGATCACCGGACTGAGTCTGCTGTTCGGGCGGGCGGTGCTGATCCCGTTGATGGGGGCCGAGGGCTTTTCGGCATGGGCCATCGCAGCCAAGAACATCCACAACTACACCGGCCCGGTCTTTGCCGTGACGCTGGTGATGCTGGCCCTGTCGATGGCTCGTGACAACCTGCCGTCCAAGGTCGATATCGACTGGTTTCTCAAGGGCGGGTTCGCAGGCAAGCACGTGCCCACCGGTAAGCTCAATGCCGGTGAAAAGCTCTGGTTCTGGTTCAACGCGATCGGCGGACTGGTCGTGGCTATTTCCGGCTTGGTCTTGATCCTTCCCAATATCTTCGAAGCGCGTTCGACGATGCAGCTTATGTTGCTGGTCCACGCCGGTCTGGCCTTGCTGTATATCGGCGGCAGCTTCATTCACATGTACATGGGCACGCTGGGGGCACGAGGCGCCCTGGATGCGATTACCAAGGGCCATGTCAGTTCGGAGTGGGCCGAACAGCACCACGACCTCTGGTACCACGAAGTCAGGAAGGACGGACAGGAATTCGTGTCCGACGAAGACGAAGGCGGCCGGGGACGTGATGTGCCGGCCGGTTCGGGCTCTGCAGCCTGAGCCCGACGCAGTCTGACCCGAATCTCAGACTTCGTCTGGCCCCAACTTCTGCATACCGAGAAAGCGCCGGATCGAGAGGGTCCGGCGTTTTTCGTTATAGCTGACTTCCAGGTCGCCGGACGCGTCGATCCCGGCAATTGATCCGGCAACTTTTTCGCTTTCGCCCAGTACAAGCGCCACGGGCGTGCCGGCACCGTCGCTGCGGCTGCAAAATTCCCGGCGTATCGGCGCCATTCCTTCCTCGGCCCAAAGGTTCAGCCAGGCCAGGAACTGGCGCGAAAGCTGTTCCAGCAAGCGAGCGGGATCGATGTCGGGATTTCCGCCTTCCTCGAGCAGGCAGCCGCCGTCGAAGACTTCTTCCGGTCGCTTGCCGACGTTACACGCCAGCACAAGCGTCAGCCAGCCGGCGTCGCGATCTTCGTAAAGCCACAGCCCTGCAATCTTGGTACCGCCAACCAGGAGGTCGTTGGGCCAACGGTAGCGCAGTTCCGTCATCGGGCCCACCATGTCCGCAACCGCCGCACCCAGCGACACCAGGCCCACCAGCGCGATCTGACTGCTGTCGTCCCAGTCGGCATCCGGCCGCAATATGACGGCGGCATAAAGACCGTCGCCAGGACTTTGCCACTCGCGGCCCAGGCGGGCAGGGCCGGTTGCCTGGTTCGTCGTCCACAGCAGCGTGCCCTCGGGCGCGCCCTGGCGCGCATGCTCAAGCGCGGTTTCGGTCAGGTTCTCGACCGAATCGAAATGAATCGGTTCATAGACCGACGGCAATTCCGGTTTGTTTCTTTCAACGTCCGACATCAGTGTCGAGTCTCCGGGGCCTTATCGTCGATCTGCGCCAGCAGCTTGCGCAGCTTCTGGACCGGTGCCGAAAGCATGTTCAAGGTTCCTTCGCTGGCCGCAAGCGCATCGCGGAGGAGGGCTCGCGCGTCGTCGTTGTGACCGAAACGATGTTGAACCGCAGCGAGTAGCGCGGCCACTTCGAGATAAGCCGTGCCGGATTTCCCGGAATTGGCCGCCGTCCGCTCGGCGAGGTGCAAGAGCAGCGGCTCGGCCATTTCGGGTTTGCCGCCATCCACGTACAACCGGGCCAGTTCGGTCAGCGCGCCCAGCGTATGCGGATGGTCCGGCCCCTGCATTTCGCGCCATAGCTGGATATCCGAGCGATACAAGGCTTCGGCCTCGCCCCAGGCGCCGCGTTCGCGCAACACGCCGGCGAGATTCAGAAGCGTTGTGGCGAAGGCCGGACTGTTTTCTCCGGTCACATCGCTCCAGGTTTCCAGTGCCCGGCGGTATAACCGTTCCGCCTCCGCGGATTTGCCGAGCGACTCGAGCACGACCGCCAGGTTGTGCATGCAGCTGGCCGTGTCCGCATGGTTCTCGCCATGGAGCGTCATGAGCAGACCCAACGACCGGCGATGGCACTTTTCCGCCTCGACAAATTTCTGGCGCGCATCCAGAACGCTCCCGAGGTTGCCGAGGCACGCTGCAGTTGCCGGATGATTCGGACCGAACGCCGCTTCGGTCACTTCCTGTGTCTCGCGGTACAAGTCCTCGGCAGACTCGTATTGACCGCCCACGTAGGCAATTCCGGCGAGCTGGTCGGAGCACACCGCGGTGGTTGGATGGCGGGCGCCCAGTTGCTCACGCGACAGGCGCAGAGCCCTGCGCGCTGCGCGGTCGGCCGCGCGAAGGTCACCGGTACTCTTGTGCGCCGCCGCCAGGTTGTTCAGCCACGGAATCAGCCTTGGAGAGTCGCCCCCCACGGCGGATTCCATGCCGGTAACCGCCGATTCATAAGCGGTTCTGGCCTCGTTCTCGCGTCCTAGGGTCTCGAGCAGGCAGGCATGGCGGTGGTGCAATGATGCCGGGACGGCTTTATCGATACCGCTTTCTCGCTCGGCAAGCGCCAGGGCGCGCCGGATCAGCTCCTCGGCACCGGCGTAGGATGTGTCGTCGTGCGCTGCGAGAAGCTGATAAGCCCGGATCAGGGCAGGGAGGTTTCCTTCCGATTCCGCGCGTTCGACGGCCAGCTCAAGCCATCTCACCGGCCCATCCTTCCCGGTACCCAAGCTCAAGATATGTGCCGCGCCCAGGAGCGCGCTGCTGGACCGGTGTGGGGTCTCGCAAGCCGCATTCAGCGATTCACTCATCCTTTCGCTGCCGCCCAGCGCGCGCCAGTGCCGCAGAGCCTCGAACGCATGGGCAGGCCCGGTCATCGCGTCCAGCAAGATGCTGTTGGTCAGATTTTCCTCGAGTCGATCCCGGCGGCCGGCGGCCGCCCAGTGCCAGCAGGCGAGTTCGAGAGCATCGGCCCGGGCCTGGCCGCCGAAGTGCTCGGCCAGCCGGATGTGCAGCTTCTGGCGATGGCCGTGATCGCCGAGCCGGCGCCGCGCCACCGCATCGCGCGCCTGTGCCGAAGCCAGCGCGACGCGCCGCCCGTCGAAAAGCAGGCCAGGCAATTCCGGAGCGAAACCGTCCAGCGGCGACTGCGTCAAGGCCTCGAGATCGCTGATGTCCAGACCCGCGCGCGAAATCCACAGCAATTCCAGCCATGTTCCCGCGGAATCGGATTCCAGCAATTGGCTCGGAAGTTGATCTTTGGCGGGTGATGAATCGTTCTCGGGAAGTTTGAATACGGCAGCCGAGCGGTCTCGAAATTGTTCCGCGGCCGGTCCCGGAGGCGTCGAAATCAGAACAGCCACGCCCTGAGGCAGCCATTCCGGCAGCCAATCGAGATCAGCGGTCAGGCCGTCGAGACTCAATTCGTGCGCATCCTGGATAATTACTGTCAGGCCGCCCATGGCAGACGCGCGAGCCAGCCAGTTGGGCAAGGTTTCACGCATGGCTGCGGGATCGAGCGGAACCGGATCGACGAAATCGAATTGGCGGCGCAGGTCGGTCAACAATCGCCAAAGGAAAAATTCAGGATCGCGACAATCCGCTGCCAGGCCGGCAGCATGGAAAAATAGCCTTGAACCGAGGGCACGTCCCGCCGCGAACAGGCCGGCCATGGAGTCGACACCTCGCGGTGAGATAAACAGGTTCAGTCCGTCAGCCGCCTCAAATGGCAATCTGCCAGACGGACTGTTGCGCGCGAGTCTGTCAATCATCATCTGTGTCAGCGCATCTACGGGACATGAAACAGGTTGAGGCATCCAGGAGCTTCCTGCACGGTTGGACAAGATTGGATTCATGCGTATCGGATCCGATTATCGTTGAAAGCAGGCATCCAGTGGCCGGCGCATCGCTGGACATTGGCGGCCGCAGTGTGGGGGATTTTACACTGCGGCCGAAACCGTCCCGCAGCTTGGGTGCCCGGAAAGCGACTCTGCCGACCCCCGCCTGGATAGCCCGCTAGCTTAAATCGTTCATGGCGTATCTTTTCCGCTGCCGGTGATGTTCGTCGCTATCGAGCAACCGGATAACCGGTTAAATTAAGGTATTTCTCATACACCAGATGCTAAAATAATGTTAATGTTGGCGTATAAGACCAAAGGCGAATTGTAGGCAGGTTGTAATCAGGGTAAAAATGTGCATTGCTAAAAACGCGCAACGCGAGCCACGGGAGAGGACGATGCAAAAATCAGCGAGAAAAAACACCACTTTCATGCAGCGCATGGCCCTCATGCTGCTGGTCAGCGCATTCTGTGCGGCGCCGGTCTGGGCCGACGGAGACCGCGTGGCCGAACTCGAGCGCCGGGTTGCCGAGCTCGAAGCCATGGTCGAGAGGCTGCTCGAGCAGGGCGCTGACGCCGACACACAGGCCGCGGCTGTGGCCCGACAGGCATCGGCCGAGGCGGCCGAGGCACGCGAGCGCGTGGAAGCGCTTGACCGCAAGGTCGAACCCGTCATAGCGGCGGCCGGCAAAAAGTCGGACAAGCCCACTTTCTCTTACGGCGGCTACATAAAGACCGACTTCATGGTGTCGGATTTCGACGACGGCGAGGTTGGCGGTAGCAGCCTTGGCCGCGATTTCTACGTGCCCTCTATCGTGCCCATTGGGGGCGAGGGTTCGACCAACTTCGACGGCCATGTCCGGCAGACCCGATTCAACTTCGGTACCAGCCACGAGATCGGGGGGCACACGCTTCAAAGCTTCGTCGAGCTCGATTTCCTGACCACGCCGGGGGGCACCGAAAGAACGACCAACAACTTCTCGCCACGCCTTCGCCATGCGTTCGTGACATGGAACAACTGGCTGGTGGGACAGACCTGGAACACCTTTATGGATGTCGCGACGCTGCCGGAAAGCGCGGACTTTATCGGCCCGACATCGGGCACCACGTTTGGTCGTACCCCGATGGTGCGCTACACCAATGGCGGCTTCGCGATCGCTCTGGAAAACCCGGAATCGTCGGTAACGCCGCTGGGCGGCGGCCGGATCGAAACCGATCACAACAAGCTGCCCGAGCTGGCCGCGCGCTACACCTGGAAAGGTGATTGGGGTCATTTCCAGCTTGGCGGCATGCTGCGTCAGCTCGAAATCGACGATAACGCCGCCGGACTGGACGATACCGAAACCGGTTGGGGCGTGAGCGTTTCCGGCAAGTTCATGCTGGGCCGCGACGACATCCGCTACATGCTTCACGCAGGCGACGGCCTGGGCAAGCAAGTGGCCCTTAACTTCGTGAACGGCGCGGCACTGAACGCTGCAGGTTCGCTGGAAGCCATTGGTACGGTCGGCGGATTCGTCGCCTACCGGCACTGGTGGAGCCAGAAGTGGCGCTCCAGCGTTACGTTCGCTTACCTGGAAGCCGACAATCCGGCCCGGTTTACCGGTCCCGGCGTGAACAAGTCCACCTGGAACGCCCAGGTCAACCTGTTCTACAGCCCGGTGCAGCCGCTGAGCTTCGGCGTCGAATATCTGACCGCCGAGCGTGAAATCGAGAGTGGCGCGACGGGCCAGCTCAACCGCTTCCAGTTCACGACGAAGTACGCGTTCTGAAGCACATTTGCAGCACACCCTCGAGTGTCCTGTTCTCCGGCGCCCTGTGGGGCGCCGGTTTTTTTGTCCGAAGGGCTGTCGTCTACCGACTAAATGGTCCACTCAGCCACGCCCGGACAGGTAAACCCGGCCGGCAGATTTCGAAGATTCACGCAGAGGGTTGTCCTATCTGAAATGACCGGTTTTGCAGCGGTCCGCGAGTGCTATACAAGCGACGGTTCACCTTCCGGTTACTGGCACTGAGCCCCGGAACGAAGGTTTGAAGCCGATTCATCACGGCAGTCGGGTCTGGTGCATGTCCGGGCAATTGCTATTTGTACCGGGCAAGCAGCATGGCTGAAGCAGTGACAACGTAGAGAATGATGGCCCGGCAGGTGCGCCCGGAAGATTTTTATGCGTATCGTCCTCACGCCTCAGGGTTCGCATAATGTATATTATGTTAAGTACCAGATTCCCCAAAGCACGCGCCGGTCGGCAGCGGCGCCCCCTGAGCCTGAATTCAGGGAACCAACCTATTTTCGAGGTTTGAGCGCTTTGGTGTTGATTTTCAGCTTGAATATCTCCGGCCTTGCGTAATGCCCGGCGACATCGAAGTCGAATTTCCCACGGATGATGGCCTCCGCATCGAGTTCTGCCACCAGGATTTCCTCCCGGCCGTACACCGGTCCCGCCAGAACTTTTCCCATTGGATCGACGATGACGCTGCCGCCCCTGATCAGGGTTCCATCGGGAAAGGCATCCTCGTCGGCCGGATTGTCTTCGAAATAGTCGGCCGGGCAATCGTCTAGCGTCAGGTACTGGCATGCAGACAGCACAAAGCAGCGCCCCTCCATCGCGATGTGTCGCATGCTGGGCTGCCAGCTCTCGCGGTCGTCGACGGTCGGTGCGCAGTAAAGCTCCACGTTCTGGGCGAACATTGCAAGCCTGGCCTGGGGCATGTAGTTTTCCCAGCAGATCAACCCCCCGATTCGGCCCAGCTCGGTGTCGACGGCATTCAGCGTGGATCCGTCGCCGAATCCCCAGACAAGTCTTTCCATCGCCGTGGGCATCAGCTTGCGATGCTTGCCCAGAAGCCTTCCGCTCGAATCGAAATACAACAGGCTGCAATAAAGCGTGGCCCCGTCTCGTTCGAGCACACCGGTTACGAGGTGCAAATCGCAGCCACGCGCGATTTCGCCAATCCGCTCGGTTTCGGGACCGGGCACGGAAATTGATTCGCGAAAATAGCGCGCAAACGTTGCACGCCCCGTGTCCGAACGCCGGCCGACCCGCGCGCCGAAATCGAGCCCCTTCGGATACCCGCCAATGAAAGCTTCCGGAAAGACTGCCAGTTCGGCCCCTTTTCTTGCCGCATCCAGCGCGAGCTGTTCGAGCCTTTCGAGCGTCGCCTGGATATCGAACAGCTTCGAGCCGGCCTGGATCACCGCAACGCGTACATTCTCTTTCATTGTCGTATCTCCCTCTCGCTGCAGCTCCGGGCCAGCACCATTGCACAAAGGCCCGGAGTTTGGCAAACTCTTGCGGATGCGTCGAGTCGCCTTTCCTGCTGCTGTTGTCCTTGTCCTGACATCCCTCAGTGTCGGCGCCGACAGTGAATGGATCTTCGCCCCGTTGAGCGAACCCGTAGCGAATGCGGCTGTGGTGACGGCAAACCCGAGTCCCGAATATCCGCGATTTCCCTCCAGCGAAACCTCCAAATCGGCCTGGATCAACCAGGGCGATTGGCTGTCCGATCGTTTGTATGGCCAGGGTCTGCGAATAGGAGACCCGGTGCATATCCGGATATTCAAGAAAAGCCGCGAACTGGAACTCTATCTTCGGGGTCGCGACGGATTCGAACTTTACCGCACGTTTCCAATCTGCGACGTCTCCGGTATGCTCGGGCCCAAGCGATTCGAGGGCGATTTCCAGGCGCCCGAGGGATTCTATACGGTCGTGCCCGAACGATTGCATCCGCATTCGGACTTCCACCTGGCTTTCAACCTGGGCTACCCGAACGCATTCGACCGATCCATGGGCAGGACCGGCAGCAACATCATGATTCACGGCGGCTGCGCCTCGAACGGATGCTTTGCCATGACCGATTACTACATGGAGCAGATCTACCTGCTGGCCGAAGCGGCGTTGCAGAACGGGCAGCAAGAGATCGGCGTCGAGATCTATCCGTTTCGGATGACCGAGGACAATCTGGCCGCGCACGCCTCCTCGCGCTGGATCGAGTTCTGGCGCAGTTTGCAGCCGGCCCATGATCACTTCGCGAATTCAGGTCTGCCAGCGCCAGTCGAACCCGGTTCCGAAGGTTATCGTGTGCGGGTCGGCCAGCCCGCAGCCGGCCTCGAATCGGTCGTACTCAGTGCACCGTGATTCGGTAGAACCGATCCTCAGGTTACCCAGATTCCCGCAGTTCCAGGCGCCCAAATGCAAGCCGGTCGTCCTGCATCGGCCCGGGGACCGTTTCTGACCCGGTTTCTTGCATGAATAGACAAAGACTATAATCCCGAATGCCACTCTGGCACTACTGTACAAACTTAAAGTTGAATAAAGAAAAGAGATATCATTCAGTTAGATATAGGATTAATATAAACATATTCTAGAAAAACGCCCGCGCAATTCGGGTTGTCATCTGCGTTAATCTGCGTCACCTGTGGACCGAGCTTTAATAACCTTGGAAAGCTTTCTTCTGACATTCCCGGCGGTCGCCCTGGCCGAGCTCGGTGACAAAACGCAGCTGGTCGTGATTTTTCTGGCGGCCCGTTTCAGGAAGCCGTGGGCCGTGCTGGCCGGGCTGTTGATCGGGGCGGCCGCGAATGCGGGCGTTGCGGTCGTAGGCGGCGCTGCCCTCGAGCGATTGGTACCGCCGGGCTTCCTCGAATGGATGGTAGCGGCCGGTTTTCTGGCGATCGGCGCCTGGATGCTGTTCGGCCATGAGCATGATGCCGAGCCGCCGCCGGCGACCAGCCACGGCGCATTTCTGACCACCCTGTGGCTGTTTTTCATCATGGAAATGGGCGACAAGACCCAGTTGGCTACGGTTGCGCTGGCCGCCGGCCTGCCTTCGCCCCAGTGGGTATTTGCCGGCGCGGCGCTCGGGCTTGCTGCGGCCAACGTTCCCGCGCTGTGGCTGGGGCACAGGTTCGCATCAAAGCTGCCGCATGCCCTGCTCCACCGCCTGAGTGCCGGATTGTTCATCGTTATTGGAATTGCGCTGATGATTCACCAGCTTGCGCAATGACCTCGAATTACGCAACATGAGCGCATTTCACCTTCCTGGGAGGTTCGCGTCATGAACCGGAAATCATTCAGCGTTTTCGCGGCGGTCGCGGTCGCGGTTCTATTCGTCGTTCTGATCGCGGTGCGGGCATCCACAGGTTCACCGCTGGTCGAGATCACGACGCCGCTGGGGGTGATGACGCTGCTGGTCGGTGTGGCTGCGTTCTGGTTCTGGCTGGAGCAGACCAGCGAATGGACCATCTTCAATTTCCTGCCGCCGCTGCTGTGGATCTACGCCACGCCCATCATCCTCAGCAATACCGGCGTGCTGCCGTTCTCCAGCGGCGCCTATGCGGGCCTGCGCGAATACGGTCTGCCGCTTTTCATCGCCCTGATGCTGATCAAGGTCGACGTGGCCGGTGCCGTGCGCATCATGGGCAAGGGGGTGTTCGTGATGTTGATCGGATCGGTCGGTGTGGTCGTCGGCGGTGTCGCCGCCTATTCGATCGGCGTCTGGGCAGGCGTGCTCGATCCGTCGATCTGGCCGGCCTTCGGCACGCTTTCCGGCTCCTGGATCGGCGGCACCGGCAACATGAACGCCGCCTGGGCCGCGCTGGAGGGCCGCCCCGAGCACATGACCATGGCGGCGGTCGCCGACAACCTGGTCTACATCATCTGGCTGCCGCTGCTGCTCGGCTCCCGTGCGTTCGCCGAGCGATTCAACCGTTGGGCGGGCGTTTCGCACGACCGGATCGAACGCATGGAGGAAGCGGCGCTGGCCGTCACCGAAGCGGACCATGCGCCGAGCATGACCCAGATCCTTTACCTGGCATTGATCGCCCTGACAACCACGGCGGCCAGCGTCTGGCTGGCGGCACGCCTGCCCGAGATCTCGGCCGGCGGCCAGCCGGTGATCACCGAGAGTACCTGGGTGATCCTGCTGGTAACCTCCATTTCGCTGCTGCTGTCGGTAACCCGCGCACGAAACCTGCCGGGCGCGCAGCCGATCGCCATGGCCATCATCTACGTATTCGTCGCCTCGGTGGGCGCGCGGGCGAATGTCGCGAACGCCGACCTGGGGCAGATGGGCTGGTTCGTGCTGGCCGCCTACGTCTGGATCTTCATCCACGGCGCGTTCATCCTGGCCGGCGCGAAGCTGTTCCGGGTCGACGTGCACACGCTGGCGATCGCCTCGGCGGCCAATATCGGCGGGGCGGCATCGGCGCCGGTGGTGGCCGCACACCATCGCCAGTCGCTGGTGCCGGCTTCCATCCTGATGGCGCTGATCGGCTACGCCGTGGGCAATTACCTGGCCATTCTCACCGGCCGTCTGGCGCAACTGATCGGGACCTGAGCTGGCGATGGCCCACAAACCCGAACTGGTAAGGGCGATCAGCCGCTGGCAGCTGGTCGGCATTTCCATTAACGATGTCATCGGCAGCGGTATCTATCTGTTGCCGGCCGCCGCAGCCGCCCTGCTCGGACCTTTCAGCCTGTGGGCCATATTGCTGGCCGGTCTGGCGGTCGGCGTACTCGTACTGTGCCATGCCCAGGCGGCCAGCTATTTCGATCAGCCCGGCGGCGCGTATCTTTATACCCGCGAGGCTTTCGGCGACTTAATCGGTTTCGAGGTCGGCTGGATGACCTGGCTGACGCGAATCGCTTCGGTGGCGGCGCTGAGCAACGGCCTCGCCCTGGCAATTTCTTCGCTATGGCCGGCGGCCGCATCCGGCTGGCCGCGGGCTTTCATCATTCTCGCTGCACTGGCGGTACTGGCCTGGGCTAATGTTGTTGGCGTGAAGTCCGGCGCCCGGGTTGCCGTGGCGCTGACCATTGCCAAGTTGATACCCCTGGCGTTCTTCGTGGCGGTCGGCGTTTTCTATGTCGACTGGTCGGCGCTGGCGATGCACGGAGGCCAGCCGATACTCAGCGGCAGCCTGACCGAGGCGGCCTTGCTGCTGCTGTTTGCCTACGCCGGGTTCGAGAACACACCCGCGGCCGCCGGCGAATATCGAAACCCGAAGCGGGATGTGCCGTTTGCGATGCTGACGATGATCACGATCATCACGCTGACGTACGTCGCGGTGCAGGCCGTCGCTCTCGGCACGTTGCCGGAGCTTGCGACGACCGAATCCCCGCTGGCGGCTGCGGCCGGGCAATTCGCGGGACCCGCGGCGATGCTGCTGCTCAGCCTTGGTGCGGTGGTGTCGATCTTCGGCAACCTGGGCAACACGACGCTGATCGGGCCGCGCTACGCCTATGCGCTGGCCGACGACGGCTACGGCCCGCGCTGGCTGGCGAACGTGCATGAGCGCTTTCATACGCCGGCAAACGCCATTGTCCTGCAAACCACAGTCGCGCTGGTATTGGCGCTCAGCGGCAGCTTCGTCGCACTGGCCATGTTGTCTGTAGTTGCCCGGCTGGCCACCTATATCGGCACTTGCAGCGCGTTGCTGGTTCTGCGGCGGCGCTATGCCGATGCGCCCGGCGCCCTGCATCTGCCCGGCGATGCACTGCTGCCGGGATTGTGGCCGATGCTGGGCCTGGGGTTATCGTTGTGCTTCGTCGCCGCAACAAGCCTGAACA
>Ga0209947_1000687_pt1 | contig 20751 bp, 8 predicted proteins | sample SalPonR2_B_D2_MG_FD_185706 | JGI IMG/M metagenome (GOLD analysis project Ga0209947, IMG submission 185706) | Salt pond soil microbial communities from South San Francisco under conditions of wetland restoration - Salt Pond MetaG R2_B_D2_MG... ...
CCGGTCAGAACAGGTACGCCCGCCATCGGGGCGACCGCTTCCACTTGAAACTCGAACGTCGCCTTGTAGCTGGTCGTTTTGGATTCGAGTACCAGATTATCCGCCGCTGCGGGGTCTTCCTCGGCTGCCGCATCTTCTTTGATCGCTGGATCCACCAGGGCGACGGGAATGCTCACGATGTACGCCAAACCGATTCCGGCAACTTCGCTTTTCGTCAGCCGCAGGCCTTCGCCTTCAAAGCGTGTCAGCACGGCGGGAGCACGCAACAGCACGAATCGGTCGCCGGGCTGGCCCGACAGCGTGATGGTGCCGCTGGCTTTCAATCGCGAGTCTTCATGGGTGACCTGCCATTGCTGGATGACCGAATCGGCGGCTTCAAAACCTTCGGGACCCACCGCCAGGCAACTGCCTGCCGAGGACAAAGCCAAAGCGATAAACAAGATCGTTGTCGTCAACACGCCCGAACCTGAATCGGGTTTTTCGTCGGCTGATTCCTTGGCTGCCTTGCGTCGCTCCGAGAAATTACGCCACCAGCGGCCGGCATCACGAAATGCACCGATGGCGGGACGCAAGAAGAGCAAGACGACGATCGCTACCGCCAACAAAAGATAAAACCACCCGGCTCCGTCGCCTTGGCGTAACACGCCCAAGGCGATCAGTAGCACGCCACCGCCGCGCAGCAACATGCGACGCCAGGCTTCGTCGTTCCGGAAGGACCAGACGACCATTCCGACACCCACAAGGATTGTCAGGATACCGAACCACGACAGGTTGACTCGCCACAGCGGCGTGTTGTTGACATTCAACTCCACGGTTTCTCCCGCGGAAAGAATTGGCAAACTAAGCTGCAACGGTTGTGGCGGTCCCCTGTCTGCAAGCGCCGCGACCGTGGCGGACAGGCAAGCAAGAATCGCAATCACCAGACACAGCAAACCGAGCACTCGTACGACCCCGGTTCGGCTGCTTGCCCACATTGCAACGCCGGAGAACAGGCCGATCACCAGCAGGAACACAACGCCGTGCCGCACCACCCAATCGAAACCGGACGGACGCAGGACCGGCAGTGGCGGTGTCACGGTGCCACCGCTGGGAACCAACACGTGTTTTTCGTCGCCCGTGATATTCCACTGCGTTTTTAGTACAGGTGCCAACACGACGGGCAGCGTTAGCTGGGGCTGCGATTCGCTGACGGTGGGTTTCCCCAGTCGCAAACTGACTTCGATGGGAACGTTCGGGTCGGTGCCGCCGGGAAGCGGAATCAGGGTCGCGTCGTCGGCTTGCCGAGCCGTCACCGGTTGGCCATTGACCGACACCGCCCACAGACGCACCGGTTCCCCAGGCATCTTGATTTTGAAGGTTCGCCGACCGCGGGATTTGATGTAGTACAGGATGTCGGTTACCGATTCGCCGTCTTGCGACACGCGACTGTTGACCTCCGAAAATTCGACGACCTGTGTGACCGTTGTGCCAGGTTCGAACCATTTCACCTGGACGTTCAAATCGAATGGTCGATCAGTGTACTGCCAAGTGCCCAGTGCCGGCGCGGTGCTGAGCAACCGGAACTCCGCGGGCAATTCCAGCGGGTCCAGCTTCAGCATGTCGTCCGAAACGGAAACCGTTTCGATTTCAACTTGCATTGGGCTGACGATTTGAATGTACCCGCGTTCGCCCTGCATGCCATCGGGGGATACCTGACCGGCTTGAAATGTGCTCTTGCCGGTATTGGGCTTCTCTTCGAACGTCACCAGCAACGTGTACGCCCCCATCACCGGTTGATGCAGCGAAACAAGCAACGTATCACCTTCACGCCGCCAAGTACGGACGTCTTGCCCGTCGACCATCACGTTGCCCAAGTTTTGAGGCACGACGATCTTCCACTCTGACACGGGGGCACCGGTTACAAAATAATTGATCAGTGCACTGCCATAGACCGTTTCCTGGCTGAGCGAATACAGGTGAAATACGTCGGACTGGATGCTTCGATCCAACCGTTCGATCTGCATCGTTGCCGACCAGCCGGGTTCGCGAATTCGAAACGCTTGTTGGAGGTGCGGCGAAGGCTTGGGAAAATACGACAGTGGTTTTTCGACTAGTAGTTCGCTTTGGGCGATGGCGATCCGAAAGCCGGGGGCTCCGACGATGCCGATGTCGCCGCGAACCGATTTTGCGTCCGGGTATTCGATGCGTGGCAGATTCCATTCACCCGCAGTTGCGACTTGGCTCTTTTCCAAATGAAGCGACACCAACTGACGACCGATGGTATCTTGTCCAAAGATGACCTTCAGGTTGCGTCGTCCATCGGTGACAGCGGTTGCGGCGATGTAGTCCGCTACGCTCGCGCCGGTGACGGCGACGACGGAATAGTCCGCTGGGATGCCAAAATCCCATTCACGAATCGGTGCTTCGCGAATATCCAGTTCGACGTCGGCCATGATCGACCGATCCGTTTCCGCCATTTGATAAAGCACCAGTTCGGACACGTTGACTTCTGGGTCGACCCGGTCGACGGAAACGGTGAATGCATGGTCGGCGGCGGGAAAGCGGTACACAAACGTCTGGCGAGCTTCGATGGCATCGCCGGGGAACTGCTCGGGTGCCAACTGCGTTAACCCGCGCAGGTTCGTTGGCTCCAGTCGGACCGATCCGGAATTGGTCAGCCGCAGATAACCCGAATGCCGAATCGCGCCCACCGGATTCAGCCGCAAGCCCTCGACTTCGGCCGGAAACGCACCCAGCGCCGTTTGGCTGCGGACTTTGATTTCACTCGTTCCGGCGATCGGTTGGCTGAGCGTGACGTCCAACTGGCGGTCTTCGCCCTGCGTGGTCACGTTCCAAGAAACGATGTTACTGCCCTGAACGTCGAGGATTTCGCCAGGTCCTTGCAGCAGGATTTGATAGGACTTCAGTTCGCCTTGCAAAATTTGAAACTGGATCAGGTGATCTTGGCGCAGCAGTCCCGCGCCCGCCTGGGCTTCGATGTTCGCCGTGGTTGAAAAGAACAGCTTGCCCTCGCCGGCTTTGCGAGCCATCCGCCAACTGAGTTTGGCCCGGCCCGTTGCGGGCAGAAACCCTAACCAACTCGCCTCATCACGTAGCGGCACGACCGATTCCTGGTCACGATGGAATTCCAAATCGTCGTCTAAGCCCTTGATTCTCAGTGGCACGACGGCACTCGCTGCGACGACGAAATCCATGCTGCGAGCACTGCCAGCGGGTCCGCCCAAGGGAGCCACAAAATCGAGGGCAATCGGAAACGTGCCAGCTTCGGCAAACACCAGTTTGTAAACCGCGTTGTCGTTCTCGTTTGCCAGTCGCAGCCGATAGTTCTCGTCGGTGGGCACTTCGTTGACGGCGGCCTTGCCGCGAAGGATGCTGACTTCGGCGTTCGTTTCGGTCACATACGCCGTGCCTGTGAAGCGAAAGTGAATCGAGTCGCCGTTGGGATGAAGCTCGCCAACCAGTTCCGTGTCGGTCAGTTCGATCGGTCCTGGAGCGGCACCCACGCGGCGGATCGTGAGCTTCAGTTGACCGCCGGTAGCGGTTTGAAAGCGATCGACGTTGTCGTTGGCGTCCAGAGGAGCAAACCCCGTGGCGGCTTCGACGGTGCCTTCCACGCCAGCAACGTAGGACAGCGTGATCACGGAATCGAAACCAACGGCATCCGCCGGTGCGAGATGCGTTAGCTCGACGGCAATCGGGACTTTTAGCCGTTGTTTGAATTCGTCGGATTGAGTTTTGATCTGAACGGTCAGCTCAGTGGTCTTTTCGTTGACATGCAGGTCAAGAAACCGCTCGCCTCCTTCCTCGCGCACGGCCCACGACCGCAAGCGTTCGCCGGTGACCTGCGTGACACGCCCCTGCCCGTATAGGCCAAAGCTGACCGCTTTGGCTTCGCCTTGGATGATCTTTACGGCTAGCTCGATCGTTTGGTCGATCTGCTCCGATCCCACTTGTGCGGTCGTTTTCGCACTGGCTTTGTAGAAGACGGGTGGCTTGGGCAGCTGACCACGAGCTTCGACAACAATCGTACCGGTGCCATCCTCGCCGATCGAGCTGTGGATGTTGGCTTGTTCGGGTTTGGGTTGTTCGGCTTCGTCCTGTGCCGAGCCGTGCAGTGTGGCGAGGACGAACATCGCGAATAAGCTGACGCGAGCGACATCGCGAAGAACGGTTGTGAACATGGGTGAGGAACTTGTGCTCATGGTTGTGGGTCAATGTTTGGCGGTGTAGCGGTTTGCTTCGATCAGTCGTCTTGCTGCCAGCCAAAGTGGCGAAATCAATAGGCCACTAGCGTCGAAACCGCTCAATAAACGACTGTCAGTGTGTCGCTGGTTACGGTCCACTCAATTGCCTTGCTTGTTGGATCATCTGTTGCAACTGGGCGACTCGAGGGGCGTTGCGTTGCGATTCGGGCAAGCTGGCGACGAGTGCTGCGAGCGTCTGCAGGTCGACGGTTTCGCCCAGCGGTTCGCCTCGCAGCTTGGCAGCCAACAGTCCGGCGGCCGTGGCGATGCGGAGCGACGGGGCGGCTTCATCGGGTCGGGGCGCGGCAGCTTCGTACAGGATGGGCCAGCGATTTTCGATCATCTGTCCGGTCGACATATCACGGAACCGCACCGACACCGATCCAATATCACCTTCGCCCTCGGGGAGGGCTTCGATTTGGTACAACGCCACGCCGGCTTCCGCAGCGGCCATCTCGGCGGCGTCGACGGTGTCGTTGCGAAAGTCTTCCGTCTTCAGAATGTGTTTTTCAAAGCCAAGCAATTTGTAGCGACCAACGCGAGCCGGGTTGAATTCCACCTGCACTTTGACGTTCTTTGCCGACGGACGCAGGGCGCCGGCAATCTGGCGGGCGAAGCCATTGTCCGCGGACTCGGGCGAATCCAACAGGTAGTAGCGACCGTCGCCGTTGCGAGTCAGGGCTTCGAGAACCGTATCGTTCAATCCTTCGGCACCGATTCCGGCGGCATCGAAAGCGATGCCCGCACTACGCATCGCGGTGATCATCTGCGACAGACTTTCTGGATTGGCGTTTCCTAAATTGACGGCTCCATCGGTCAGCAGAATGATGCGGTTCTGAGCCCCTTCGGCTTTTTGCTCGCGAGCTTTCTCGAAGGCAAGTTGCAGAGCGGCTTCCAGATTCGTGCCGCCTTCGCTGGGCAAGTCGTCGATCAGTTCGACCAATGATTGCGACTGCGCACCGCTGACTTTATCGGCCAGCAAGCGCGGCTGACGCGCGAAGCTGATCAGCGTGACTTGATCTTGCGGAGTAAGTTGCGCCGCCAAGGTTCCGAAAGCGCTGCGGACCGTTTGTTGACGATCGACTCGTTCCATCGATCCCGAGTTGTCTAGCAGGAACGTCAACCGCAACGGTGTGCTGCTGGCTCGCCCGGCGGCTGCCGTTCGCATCGCAACCCGTAGCAGGTTCCGCTGTTGGATGAACGGATGGATCGATTGTTCGACGCGGCACGCCACCTTCTCGTTTTGGCTGGGCATCGGATCGCCATAGTCAAAGGCGTTGACGAATTCCTCGATCCGTACCTTGGCCGCTTCGGGCCATTCGCCCCGCGACAAGGCTGCCATCGCCAGCTTGAACGATACGTCGCTGACGTGTAACGAGAACGTCGAGAAGGCCTCCTGCGCGGCGACTTTTTCATCGAGCCCTGCGGGTGCAGCGGTTTTCCGGGAGGGGTCAAAACCGGTTTGAGCCAGCTCCTCTTCTTCTTCAATGATGATGCGAGGCGTTACGTCGAGAATGGTGGAGTCCCTGCTGTAGGCTGCCACGTCTTCAGTCAATTGCTGCCCGCGCCTGCGAGCCTTCTCAAACCACTCGGCATGATCCGATGGTTGATTGACTTCTCCATCCTGCAGCGCCTCCTTGCGTTCCTTGCTAAACTTCTTCAGCTTTGTCAGTTCATCCGACAGTTCCCTGCGTCGGGCATCCAGCTCACCCAACTTTTCGGACTTTGCCCGTTCCCCTCGAGTGTTGGTCGCGTTCGGATTCGGGATGGAGAACGAGAGATCCGAATCAAAGTCGCTTGTCATGCCCTCGAGCGATTCGTTGCTTTGAAGTTGATCCGACTCGGCCTGATCGAATCTCCGTGTTGGGGCCCGCCAGCCGAGCGGAGTTCCCGCCTCAGGCGCGGGGGCCGGAGCAGGCACGGCTCCGCCGAAAGCCCAAACGCCTCGGCCGGATCGACGGAGACCCTCCGTTGCCGTGTTCGCCTTCAGCTCCAGGTTGCTTTCCTTTCCAGCCGCTTCTCCGAGGTCTTTGCCAGCGACCGAGCGGCTGAGGCTCTTGTTCCGTTCCTCGCCCGTCACCACGTTGCTGATGCCGGGCGTGCGGAGCGAGCCGCCCAAGCCATCCGCATCGTTGGCTTTGGCTTTGTCACCCAGCCCTCGTTCTGCGTTCGCCCCCCACCGGTCCCGTGCGGCGGCTTGCAGCTGTGGGGACTTCTGAAGATCCGATAGAAGGGATTCGGGCAGTCGATCCACTGCCTCGGCTGGCTCGCCGGACGGTGCCGTGAGAACGGGCGAGGGTGGAACGTCAACGCCACCGTCACCACTCTTGGCATCGAAGAAATAGCGGCCTGCCGACTCGCCACCCATGCCCATGCCGCCCATGCCGCCCATGCCGCCCATGCCGCCGCCCATGCCGCCGCCCATGCCGCCACTCATCTCACCGGCTTGGCCCATTCCTTCCAATGTGACAGCGGGCCCATTGCTCGCCTCGTCAGGGAAGCTCTCACGCTGGGCACTTGGCTGCGGTGTTGCGGGTGGTGATTCGCCGCGACCGTTGCGAAACCCTAGAGACATCGAGTCCAATTTTGAATTCGGCTCGCTATCGCCCGCCCTCCGATCCTCGCCGGCAATCCCTAGCTTGAATTCGTCCACGGGACCGTCTTCATTGGTAGGACCAACTCCATTGCTGTCGACGCCAAACGGATCCGCTGCGGGAGCCTCCTCCCCGAAGTAGCCTTCGTTCGGTTGTCCAACTTGACTTTTTGCTTCCACCCTAGCAGGACCGCCGGACTTAAGTTTTGGACCGGCGGGGAAGTACTGAACGTCGTCTTGGAGGTAATACGGACTGGGTGATGCCACCGCACCTTCCATGCTCCGAGAATCGTCGAGGGTGGAAAGCGCGGCCATAGCTTCGTCCGCTTCGTCGGTCGCGGGGTAAGCGCTGCCGGCAGCACCATTGGCCGCGCGTCCTGCTTCATCCGAGTAATCCCGCTGCTGCTGCGCGGTGGCCCTTGCACTCTCACGGGCGTATTGCACGCTCGGTAGCGTCAGCAGTCCGATCGACCCGATCGCCATTACCACTGCCGCGATTTTGGCGATCATCAACATCGTTCGACGATTCGACCATTCGCGCGAGTCGACACGGAGGACAGCAGGTTGGGTTGCAGGCGGAGCCGGCACCTCGCCGCGGAGGGTGGCGAGTAACGCGCTGCGATTGCCGTCGGACAACGTCCAATCTTCGCCTTGTTCGACGAACTCTCCCTCGCCAACGCCCCGCAACATGCCGTGAACGCCCTCCATCTGTCTCCTGAACTTCGCTAGATCCGGCCGCTGCTTAATCAGCCGTTCCAGTTCGTCGTGTTCAAAATCCGAGGCCTCACCCAGGACGAGTGCAACGATGCGGGCTTCGAGTTCCGGATCGATGTTTTCGACACGAGAGTGCTCGAAATTTGGATTGTTTGATTCATCATTCATATCGGTCATCGAACCCGAGGTTACGAAGTTTGCCTGCCAGTTCTTTTAAGATGTGGTGCAGTCGATAGCCCACGTTGCCAACGCTCAGCCCCGTTTCCTTGCTGATGTCGCGATACTTCATGTCGCCAAAATATTTCAGCTTCACCAACCGTCGGTCGGTCTCGTCCAGTTCGTCCAGCATCTGCCGGAGCGCCCCGACGGCTTCCATGTGAGCGAGCGCGACTTCGGGCCTTTGGGTTTCTTCATCCGTTGGCATATCGCCGCCATCGCGGCTGTCTTTCGCAGCGTGAAAAACTTCTCGTTTGTTGTCACGGAGGTGCTTGAAAGCTCCATTGCGAACACTGCGAAACAACCAGGCTCGCGGAGCCTGCACGTCGTCCCACTGCGCATGCAACCGCATGAACACGTCTTGAACAATTTCCTCAGCCACCGCGCGGCGGCCCACAAGCGAAAACGCATAGCGCAGCAACGGAGCCTCCTCGGCATCAAACAACGCCTGCAGCGTGAGTTCACCCACACTTTCGGCGCTGGATCGGTTGACTTGCGGAGTCGGCTTCAACAGGAATCTCGTTTGCGGCTGCTGGCGGTTTGGAATCTCTCCACCTCATCCTCTCACAGGAGAAGAACCACTGGGCGTCGGTTTCTTAGAAAAATCTTTTGCATAGCTCAAAAAGCAGGAAATCTAGGTTTTTTCTTTCGGTCCGACCAGAATCAACCGCACGGCGACGTCCCTGTTTGCTCCCGTTCTTCCGCCTTGGCAGGAAGATCCATCGCCGCTTTCGTCAACATGCCAAGTTTGAATCCTCCTCAATGGGTCGCCCGCGCAACTCCAATTTGCAGGAAGACCCTTGCCCCGGACACTTCCCTTGAATAACCACTTCCCTCGAATGAGCGCTTCCCTTGAACCAGTAATGTTCGCTAACGAACCTGCCGGACCCTATCATTCCTATCTGTGATAACCATCGCCTGTAGAATGCAGCGGGCCAGTATCCTATCGCAGGGAAGGAGAATGATTGTGCGACCCATCTTGTCACTGCTTTGGCTTTGCGTACTGCCCGTCGTCATTTCTGCGGCGGATGCAAACAAAGCTCCACTCCCCAAATTGATCGAATGGTCAGCGGTCGAACCGACAACGGCCTTCATGCGGGAACATATCCGCGAAATGGAGACGCTTCCGTTCGACGGGCTGATCTTCCATCTGAAGACCAACGAAAACGTCCAGATGGTGTGGGACATGTGGGGTGACACTTCGTTTACCATTGACCAGTTTTCCCGGGAAATCGCTGACCTAAAAGCAACGACGTTTAAGCGGTTTACCGAACGATTCCTACGCTGCAATGTGACTCCAGGAGACGTCGACTGGTCAGACGACGACACCTGGCGAGTTGTCACTGGAAACTTCACGACGGTCGCGCGGATGGTTCGTGAAACGGGTTGTCGAGGCATCATGTTCGACACGGAACAATACGAGCATCTGCCATTCGCTTGGCCCCCACAAACGCCGGAAGAACGTGACGCCGCGGCGGCAAAACGCAGGGCGACCGATGCCTTGGCCGCGCCGGCCACTCAACCCCTTCCGGTCGCCGTCCCTCCGGAAATCGCATCACTCGTTCGACAGCGCGGCCGGGAATGGATTCAGGCGATCAATGCCGAATGTCCAGAGATCACGATTCTCATTACCTACGCGTATCGCTCCGCACAACCGACCGACGGCGAGTCGTTTCGCGTGTACGGTTACGAACTCCTTCCCGCCTTTCTAGACGGAGTGCTGGAAGCGGCGAGTGACGGCACACGCATTGTCGATGCATGGGAATATTCCTATCCGTATCAGTCGCGATCCGCATTCGAAAAAGGACGCCGAACGATTAAGGAAGACGCTCTGCACTGGACCGGTGCCCCCAACGAATACCGTAAGCATGTCACTGCCGGTTTTGGACTCTGGATGGACTTCAACGTGCGCGGTCATAAATGGCATCCGAACAACGTGAGCCTCAACTACAACACTCCACAACAGTTTCGGAAGAACCTTGACCACGCCTTCGAGCTGACGGACGAATACGTGTGGATTTATTCTGGCCGGGCGAAATGGTGGACCGGTGAAGACCTTCCGGAAGAATACCGCCGTGTCGTCGCAGAAGCGCGTGAGGCGACGGGCCGCTAAGGATCGTGCGACGAAGTCACCGACGAAAACGGAACGCTGCGAGTGATTCCCGGCTCACACGTTTCGTCCACCAGCGATGGAATTGGCGCTGAGCATGCGGTCACGATCCACGCTGGTATGGGCGACGTGCTCGCCATGCGCCCGTTGATCAGTCACGCGAGCGGTTCATCGGTCGAGGGAACACAGCGGCACCGTCGAATTCTGCACCTCGAATTTGCCGCCGATGAAAAGCTACCCAACGGAGTGGAATGGCATGATTTTGTCAGCTCTGCGGCGTTCCTTGGCAAACCCTAAAACTAAAACTTCCGTAACGAAGGCCGGAATCCGAACGATGGCTATACTCAACCAGCCTCTGAATGCACGCAAAGGAATTCTAGGCTCCTAATTTGCAAGGATCCGCGACGCTGTTTGTTCTTCTACCTTGCTGCGAGATGGAAAACAGTAAAGCATCTCGACAGGTTGACTATAGATGGAGACGGGTAAACTTTCACACCCTTCCAACTTAAGGTGTTGCATCACAATGTCGTATTCATTTGGCAATAAGATCAACTCGATGCGTGTGAATTCGCTTTCTTCAGAGTTCGTTGGAAATGACTCACGCGATTCAAACGATTCGACATCGCATTGGATGCGGACGAAACGCGAGGTTTCAACCAGCGGTGACAGTTTGGCGAGGAATTCCGACTCCATTGTTGACGGAAAGGTCGCGACGAGTCGGCGGGCGCTGAGGCCGGCACTTTTCCTCGCTGCGTGCGGGTTGTCGGCTAACGGACGCAGCGAATCGAGACCGCGAACTTCGAAGGTGAGACCCGCTTGCTCAAACTCGTGTTGGACCTCGTTCAGCTTTTCCATCACGCTGTGATCCACCAACTTGGCATTTGAAACATCGACGATGAGGTTTCGTTTTTGCACCAGGCCGATCTCCTCGATCTGGCGTTTGAACGGAATCCAGTTGCTGAACACGGCCGATTCGTGGGCGATGATTTTGCTGGTCTTCTCGTCGACTACTTCCACTTCCAAGTATGGCTTGAACAGCGACTTGAGAGGCACCCCGTTGGCCACGTGAATCACCATCTTCAGGACGATTCCCGCAGCGACACCGATCAAAAGGTCGGTGGCTAGGACCATCACCAGCGTCGTGACAAAGATCGCCAGTTGTTCCTTACCGATCCGCCAAACATTCAAGAACTCGGTCGGATGCGCCAAACGGAATCCGGTGTAGACCAACATCGCGGCCAGCGCCGCAAGCGGGATGCGATGCAGGACGGTGGGAATCAGGGCCACGCAGAGCAACAGAAAGACGCCGTGCCACAAGTGGGCAAAACGGGTCTTGGCACCGTTGTCGATGTTTGCTTTGGAACGCACGATTTCCGAAATCATCGGCAAACCGCCGACGCTGGCGGCGGCAAGATTCGCTACACCGATCGCAATCACATCGCGATTCATATCGGTCTTGCGTTTCCAAGGGTCGAGCGAGTCGATCGCTTTGGCGCTCAGCAACGATTCCAGCGTTCCGATCAAAAAGAACATCATGATCCACTTCCATGCTTTGAACTGGCTTAACACGGCCATGTCTGGAAACGTGATGTCGTCAAACATGCCAAAGACGCGATCGGGCATCTTCACCAAGTATTGATCACCCAGTTGGTATTCGTGATCGGCGAGCGTGTAAGGGTGGGCGTGAAGCAAATCGAAGCCCATGCCCATCGGCACGGCAACCAACAGCACAACCAACGGCGCGGGGACAGGTTTCAGAAAAGAAACGCGTTGACGAATCGTGGGCCATACGAACATGATCAGCAAACTCACGCCACCGATCGCCGCAATCGCCGGATTCGCTTCGGCCACGAAATGCGGAATCTCTCGGAGCATCTCCAGCGGTTCACCCCCGGCACCGAGCACTCCCAAAGCAACCGGAAATTGCTTAATCATGATGATCACGCCGATCGCCGCCAGCATGCCGTGAACCGCCGCGGCGGGGAAGAACTCGCCTAAAATGCCGGCCCGATAGATGCCGAAAATGATTTGCAAGACCGCTGCGGCAACACCGACCGCAAGCGCCGCCTTGTAGGCGGTCAAGTCACCCGCGTCCCAACCGCCCGTCATTCCATTGCCGCCGAAATCCTCGATGCAGCCGATGGCGATCACGATCAAACCGGCCGCCGGGCCTTTGATGGTCAGTTCGCTGTTGCTCAAGAACGTTGCCAGAATCGATCCGATGATGGCGGTGAAGATGCCGGCAATTGGCGGGTAACCACTGGCCAGCGAGATCCCCAAGCACAACGGCAAGGCGATCAAGAACACCAGCAAGCCGGAGGTCAGGTCGCTTTTGAAATAGCGAGTGAATCCGTCAAGATTACCGCGTGGGATACCTTCGTTCATTTTTGTGGCCACAAGGATCAGATCCTAAAGTCGATGTTTTGATGAAGTCTTAATTGTTGATCCCGAACACCATCGTGCTGCTCGCATCATTGGTTTTGTCGGACTTGCTGCGGTGTCAGGGTGTGATCCGGAAGGGGGGCCGCCCCAGGCCTGCGCGAGATCAAATGTTCGGCCGCGTGATGCCGTGACGAGACGCCGGGCTGGGGAAACAACCCGCCGCCCAGGATCAAGAAGGTCAACACGATTACGGCGATCCGCTCGGACGGTTTGGCAGCCAACGAGATCGGTGAGGTGACTTGAGTGCCGGTGAAGATCCGAAAGTAAGCTCGGATGATGGCGATGCCACACAGAGCCGTGGCGACCACGACGGCCCCTCCGACGATCGGCGAGACCGCCGCAGCACCTTCGATCATCAATTCGATTCCCACAAAACCGATCGTACCTGGGAATCCGATCGAGGCGAGCCCCGTCAACAAGAACAATCCGGCCAGCATCGGCGCGTGATCATACAAGCCGTTGTAGCGCGCCAAGTCGACGCGTCCGACTCGCGATTCAATGCTCCGCAGCACCAGCCCCAGTCCGCCCAACGACAGTCCGATCGAAATCCAAAGGCAAAGGGCTCCAGTTAAACCGATCGTCGTCACCAATTCCAGTCCCGCCAAAACCAATGACGAATGACTGAGGAACAAGTAACAATACAACCTTCGTGAATCCGTTTCGACGACCGCCATCGACGCGGCATAAACGGCCGTGATCAGGGAGACGACCGCGATCGCTTGCATCGCCCAAGTCGGTGCCACGGGCAATACCAATCGCATGATCGCGTAGGCACCCGGCATCGGTGCGACGGTCAGCATCGCCGTTCCGAAGCTCGCGCGATCAAACAAGTCGGTCATCCAACAGTGTACCGGCGCAATGCCGCTGCGGATCAGCGCCCCAAAGGTCAGCAGGCCTCCCGCGATCAGTGTCGCGAATCCCGGACGGTCCGGAGCGAGGGCCGCGTCGGCGGGCAAGATCGCGTAACCAAGCGTCAGGCAACCGATAAACGTCATCATATGAATCAGATAAACTCGAGCCGACTCTTTCCGGCGAATCGACAATTCGTGATAAACCGGCGCGACTCCGATCGCCAACAAAGCGACCAGCAACCATCCCGACCGACAGCTAAATGTTGCCAGCAGAATCGCTTCGGAGACCAGCGTGCCGCTCATCGAAAACCGGCTCACCTTGGTCTTCAGCGTCGAATAGATCGTTAACAAGTACAGCAGTGCCGCCAGGGGAAACAGCGGAGCGCTCAGTTCATCGATCACCAGCACGTTTTGGTGTGCGAAAGCGGCAACCACATCCCAGTGGTCGTGGGCCTCGAATTGCCCTAGACGAACAAAATCGATCCATTCACAGATTGCGGCCAGTAGTGTCGCAAAGGCGAATCCCACGCTGATCCGCCTCGCTTTCTCTCGGTCTTTTGGGAACCGCACGATCAGCGAGCCAATCAAAGGCAACAGGATGGCGAGTTCAAGCCAAGGGAAGTGAAGCTCAGGCATCAGTTGGCCTCCTCGCGGACCGAGCCCGCGGACAACCTCTTCGGATCGCTCGGCAGCCAACTCTGATGATGCCTCGCTGCGTCACGGGGTGGTTGATTGCCAGCCAGCCACATCGTCCAGCGGTCTTCCAGCATTCCCGCCAACAGGAACAGCTTGGTGAAGGGACGAACCAAGAACCGCTGCAACGCCGCATCCAAGTAGCCTCGTTCGTACCAAAAACGGTATCCCGTGACGGGTTCCGCTTTGCATGTCGGCGATAACAGATCGTCTTGCGCGCGCGGCAGTCGATCCCCAATCGCGTTTTCCAGATTCTGATAATCTTGCAGCAACGATGGGGCACGTAGCAATTGCAGGGTCCGCAATAGGGCGTGGCCGATAATATGGACTAACGCCAGGTAGCGGAAACCTAGCCCGATTTCAACGACAATGATCCCAAGCTGGGTCAGGGATGCGTAAGCAAGTGCCGATTTAACATCCGTCTGAACGCGAGCGGTATAGGCACCAAAAATGGCGGATACAAAACCAACCGCGACGACGGCAATGCGAAGCGGAAGCGACACGTCCAACAATGGACTGACGCGAAGCAGCAAGTACGCTCCCAGATGAACCGACAACGCGCCGTAGAAGATCGCACTCGATGGCGTCGGACCTTCCATCGCTCGTGGCAGCCAGCCCGAGAACGGAACCATTCCCGACTTCCCCGTCGCTGCCACCAACAGCAACAGCCCAACCCACATCGCCGACCTGCCGTCGATGTTGGCGATGCTATCCGGCCACACCCCATTGCCCATCATGCCGGCAAAATCGCCCGCGCCGGTCAGGTGATGGAGCGTCAATGCAGCAGCCAAGAACGCGGCGTCGGCGATTCGGTAAACGATCCATACATGCAAGCCGTTGCGCACCGGGATCGGTCGATTTTGAAAATAGGCAATCAACAAGGCCGATGAGAGACCGACCAATTCCCAACCTAAAAAAAGCGTCTCGATCGTTCCAGCGAGCGCCGAGACAATCATCCCCAACAGAAACACGGCATAGAACAAAAAGAATCGCTCGTATCCCGCTTCGCGATGCAGATAGACCTTCGCAAATGCGCCAACCGTTCCGCAAAGCACGAACGACAGGATCGCGAAGGGAACCGACAGTCGGTCGAACACGAACTTTAAATGGAAATGAAAGTGCTCGGATTCCAGCGAGATCCAATCGCCAATCTCCACCGGAATTTCACGCCGCCCCGCTCCCAACATGAATGCCAGAACTCCACAAGATCCGAGCAAACCAAAGGCAACACTGACCTGCGTCAAGCGTGCCGTGGCGTGTTCGCTCAGCTTGACGCCCAACAATCGAGCAACTCCGACCGATAACAGCAGCAACGCGGGGCTGGCAACGGCCAAGATGCCACAGAATTGGGAAAGCACTATCGGTTTCATCTCGCACCCCCACGATTCATTCGGCCTGTCGACGCGATATCGCTGGCGGTCACAAAAGCTGGCACCAAGTGCTCGCGATGTCCGGCGAACCAGTCATGCGACACATTAACGACCGGTAGGCTTTGCCCGCTCGAGTTGTACGGCACGAACTTTCCGGCTTCGAATCGCGATAGATCGCCTGTTTCCGGATCCATAATCGCCAATCGCACCCACGCACCGCGGCACAGTCGACCGTTCGCTTCGTTGTCGAGAAGGATTTGGTTCATGATCGACTCCGTCGTTTCGATCACGAACAACAAACGCATCGGCTCATGGATCTCAATCATTTGTTGATACAGGCCGGTGCGCAGGTCACTCGCAGCCCCTTCCATCACGCCCAACAGCGACACCAAGTTATGCGGCAATTTCGAACCGGAACCATACTTGGCGTTGTCCACCGTCGAGAAGTAATACTCCAAATTGATGCCCGCACAAACAGGAATCGCGGCGGCCAAGATGCGGTCGAGAATGGTCCCATTGGCATCGTCGATGCTGGGGTCATAGGACGTCAAAAAAGCTCGACGATCCAAATACAAGCTCCTCGACCAAGCTCGCCGACCGACGAAGCACAGCGCATCGGTCGCGTGGTTGTATTCGGGACGAACCTGAGAAAGATCTTCGCTGCGACGTTCGACGTGCCGCAACGCCTCCGCCGGCGAAAGCCCCATCGGTGCGGCTTCAAAGCGACGGCATCGCTCCTGTGCGTTTCGCAAAATCGCTTCGTCAACGGTCGCCTTTGTCGCTGCAAAAATCTCAAAATGGGTCGGTGGCATACGGTCCAGGTCGTACCACACCACACTTTCGTCGCACGTGTTGTGATAGGCGCCCAGAAACCAAGTTTCGTCAGGGATGTTGATTCCCCATCCCTCCAACTGTTGTCGCACGCGGAAATCGTTGGCCATCTGAGCAAACGCGCGGGCGTTCGGGCCGCCACGTTTGCCGGCACACGCACCGCAGTTGTACGCCGACATGTGAGGATTGTTGATACTCGACGATCCGTGTCCGGTCATCACTATCAAGCGAGCGAAACCGGAGGTCAATCCGATGTCTTCGAGCAGACGTTTGACGATCGCCGTCATCTCGTCGAGGCTATAGCCGATATGGCCGTCATGATCACCGGGCGGTTCCTTGTATCGCTGCAATTGCAACTGGGTGACCGGCGGCGGACCAAGCCACCGGCCGGCACGTTGCCGTAGTCGCGACGTCAAACGCGGAAACAACACGCGTGCGACTAACGGAAACGCCGCCAGCGAACCTAACACGGACGTCACCGCGCCCCCAAAAAACGAGTGGCTGCCGGTGTGCACCTGACGTGTCAGTCGACCCAACGTCTTGCGGGCTTCGCTGCGCCGCCGGTGATCGCCTGTGAAAGTGAAGCCGACACTCTCACGAACGAAATGGATCGGCGCGACGACCGCCGGGCATAACGGTTTGTAGTTCGCCTCGGCGACGCCTTGATAGTTCATCGCGACGGCAAAGAAACCAGCAGCCCCAAAGGTCTCGCACTTGGGATCGATCTCTTCAAGGTGACGGCGAAACGATTCCTCGCGATCGTCAATACAACAGCAGATTTGAAAGTGAAGCTCCGCATTCCTTCCGGAAGAACGGTTTGACTCGGCCGAAAACGCGCCCCCGGTCGGCGAAGCACTGGCGATCGCGTCCAAGATGCCACGGTGATAGTGACGTTCATACGCCTCCTGAAATAAACGGCGACGTGCAATCGAATCGAACGATTCAATCTCTTCGATCAAAGCACCGAAATCCGACAGCGAACGGAGCAATGACGGTGACCACGCCATCAACTGTGCCCACTGAAAGACGTCAAACGCGACTTGCAAGTCTTGGTCGGCAATCGAATGCTCGCCAGACTTCGCTCGTCCACCGCGGAGATCCGACGACTTCGTCGTGAGATTGTTCTCTCTGGCAACGAAGTCCCAAACGGCCTCATCGAGAATCAAACGAATCGCCAAGAATTCTTCCAAACTTCCTCGCGGGGCCGAGCGATCGATCCACTGCGGTGCGTGTTCCATCTGGTGTAACATCCCCGACCAGCCGGGAAGGGCTAACAATGACTGGGTGATGAATCGCTCCCGGTCGGTCTCGTCGACGTTCAAACTGTCAAGCGAATGTTGGATACTTTCAATCGCACCGGTGCCTGACGATTCAAGTCGTTGCAACGTTGCGGCGACAGAGTGCAACCATGGCGAACGGGCGAACGACGCGTGCTGATACAGCAACCGAAAACAGCGAAAGAAGCCCAAGTCGCGATTCGGAAGCTGCCGACGGGCATACCCTTGATCCAGAAACGCGGCTGTGAACCGAATCAAGATATCGGCGACCAGCATGTCAGCATCGATGCCCGTCTTGGACAACAGCCAATCGCGATGACGAAGACAATGCGGGCCGCCGCGCTCGCTGCGAAAAGTGGCCTTCGATACTCCTTCCAGACAAGCGTGCCAGAGACTGTGCAGGTATCGAGCATGCGGCGTCGTGCCGGTATCAGCAAAGTCGGCATCGGCGGCCCCGCCCAGCGACTTGGTTCGAACTTCGGGATCAATGTCATTACGAAACATTTCCAACGCATCGGTCTCCGCGATCACCCAATGCAACTGGGCAACATCGCCGCGATAGTTTTCATGTCGCATCATCTCTCGGCGCAGCGATGGGCGATCGCCCAGTTCCGGATACAGACCGAAGACGCCCGCTTCCTGCGACTCCGCGTCCGCGGCCAACGTCGCGTCGATATCCTCGCGAGTGATCCGGCCGGCGGCCAACAACGCGCGGAACCGAGCCTCGCTCAGGTAAGGCTCAGCGCCAAAGATCTCCCAAGCTTGACGAACGGCTTCGTGAAACGGCAAATGTTCAAACGCGTGCAACGTGTTGTGATGCACGAACACTTCGATCGGCCCCTGAGCGGGAAGCAAATGTGCCGCGTGAGCGATCATTTCTCGAATGCGGTCATCCACCGAATCCGGTTCGCTTCTGTTGGAAAGATCGTTCACGGCTAAGGGCATGTTCGGCAGGACTCTGGCTTCGATCCAAGGTGTCATTCAATGTCAGCCCAGCCATATGCTCACGAAGTGCCAAAGCCCTAGTAATTTTCCGCAGGGTTCCTCATCGACCTGCTGACACCCTGCTTTTTCCCGACCATAACGAAGGAAGCGATTCCGAAAATCGTTGGGGACAGCGGATGGCGGGACTCGGCGCGTGCAAGAATTTGCAGGGCTCGATGCAAGAAACTGCGTTCAGCAAATTCCCCCCCGATACCGATTTTCCATTTGGGAAGACCTGTCATAATCACGGACATGTTTCGAACCCAACGTCAACGTTCTCGCCGCCACCTTCGTCTGGTCATCATCTCACTGTTGATGTTGAGCGTCGGTTCGCTGTTTATCACCTTGTGGTTTGTCGTGGACTTTGGTCGCGAGCAAGAGATCATTCAAAAGCTGCTGCTTGACCTGCCCAGCCGGGATCTCCCCGCGGCAAGGGGACTCGCCAGCGAACTGCAATGGCAATCTCGCTGGACTATCTTTGTCATCGTGCAAGTGATCGCAACCGGTTTGGCCGTGGCATTGTTGTTTCGGGCGTACCTCAGCGCCCAAGACAAACTTAACGACATCAAAGCCCTGGCCGGCGACATCCTCTCCAGTATGGAACAGGCCGTCGTCACGTCCGATAACGATGGACTGGTCACAAGTTTGAACGAACGCGCGCTTGAGCTACTCAGCACGACCGGCGACTCGGTCGGGAAATCACTTCGACAACTGACCGACCAGATCGACTTGGTCAGCTTTCGCACCGAAGCCGAATCGCACGCAGGCCACAGCTTGGTGAAAGACTATCCGGTCACCCATGGTGGCGAACATTTCTGGTTAAGAACCTTTTGCCAATCGTTACGAGATGCCGATGGTCGAACAATCGGCAACGTTTTTCAACTGCGAGATGTGACCGCTGATCGGCATTTGCAAGACCGCGCCAGACGGATGGAACGATTCATGGGGCTGGGCTCGTTGGCGGTTGGACTGCATCATGAAATCAAGAATCCGCTTGCCGCGGTATCCCTGCACGTGCAGCTTGTCGAGGAATCGCTCGCCGGGCAATCGTTGCCAGAAGAGGTTCCCGAGATGCTCGCGGTCGTGAAAACTGAAATGAAACGAATCGAGCACGTGCTGGAAAGTTTTCGCGACTACGCTTCTGCCGAGCGACTGCATTTGGTGGATGTGCGATTGACCGATTTAATGACGCGGCAAATCGATCTGCTGCGTCCGGTGGCGGACGCTGTTAAAGTAGCAATTCGCACACGTTTTGACGACGATCTGCCAGCACCGATGACGTTCGACGCGACGCGGGTCGAGCAAATTGCTCACAACTTGATGGTCAATGCCATCGAAGCGATGCCCGACGGCGGCGAGCTGAAGATTGATGCCAAACGATTTCGCGGAGAAGATACCGACGGAGTGTTGATGACTTTTTCCGATACCGGACGCGGGATACCCGAAAACGTTCGGCCACACGTGTTTGATGCGTACTTCACCACGAAAGGTGGCGGCACCGGAATGGGCTTGGCGTTGTCCGACAAGATCGCACGGCTGCATGGCGGACGATTGAGTCTGAGCGTTACCAATGGCGGCACCACGTTTGAATTGTTTCTTCCCATCCGCCCGAGCGGACAACCCACATGACGCGACTCTTGATCGTTGACGACGAACCTCACATCCGCAGCGGATTGCAGCGGGGGCTCAAGAACGAGGTGACTTCGATTGAAACGGCCGGCGATGTGAACGGTGCCTTGGACTTGCTTGAAGCGAACGAGTTCGATGCCATGATCGCCGATGTGCGACTTCCCGGCGATCGCGACGGGATGGAGTTGGTCAACATCGTGTCGCAGCGTTATCCTCGCATGACCAACATTGTCATCACCGCTCACGGCACCGTTGAAATGGCGGTTGAAGCGATGCGACGCGGCGCATTTGACTTCATCACCAAACCGGTCGACCTGGATTTGATTCGTCAACAGGTCCGCCGCGCAATCCAACACGGTCAGCTTCGCGCCGAAAATCATGCGCTGCGAGACCGCCTCGCCGTGGCCGGCGAAATCGTCGGGATCATCGGCAAGTGCACCGTGATGCAGGAGCTGTTCAACCAAGTCCGGCAAGTCGCCGATACCGACGCGACGGTGTTGATCCAAGGTGAGAGTGGCACGGGAAAGGAACTGATCGCCAGAGCCTTGCATGACCTGAGCGGCCGCAGCGAATCGCCGTTTGTCGCCGTTAACTTGGGAGCCGTACCGGAAACGCTACTCGAAAGCGAGCTGTTCGGTTTCGAGCGTGGTGCGTTCACCGACGCAAATCGCCGCAAACCGGGCTGCTTTGACCGAGCGGGATCGGGGACGTTGTTCCTGGACGAAATCACGGAGGTCCCCAGCAAGTGTCAAGTCGATCTGCTGCGCGTTTTAGAATCGGGGGAATATCAACGCATC
>Ga0209947_1000689_pt1 | contig 20707 bp, 16 predicted proteins | sample SalPonR2_B_D2_MG_FD_185706 | JGI IMG/M metagenome (GOLD analysis project Ga0209947, IMG submission 185706) | Salt pond soil microbial communities from South San Francisco under conditions of wetland restoration - Salt Pond MetaG R2_B_D2_MG... ...
CCAGTTTCGCCCAACTCGTCTTGCGCGAAACTGGACATGGAAAACGTCAGCATGCCGATGGCTACAAAGGCGATGGCAAACAGTTTGACGCGAGAGGGAACGGCGAACATGCCGAGCGGCTGACTCATGGACGAAACTCCGAAAAGGACCGTTGGGGGAGAGTGATCAGGGAAGAGGCGGAATTAGCCACCCCAGCCGGGATAGGTTTGTTGTAAAACTTGTCGCATTTGGTTCGCCCGGTCAGGCTTGCCAACTTGGGGCCATAGTTGCACGAGTGCTTTCAGCGATTCGACATGGGCATCCGCGGTGCCGGAGAACATCAAGTGCGTGTGCAGGTAAGCCCGCACGGCGGCTTCGTTCTGGTCGGCTTTGGCAAACGCCGCCCCACGCGCGTTGTACAGTCGCGCGGCCAGTTCGGTGTCGGTCGCGTCAAGTTCCGCGATCAGGGCTTCGGATTCTTTAATCGCCGGGGCGGTTTGGCCTTGCAGGCCAAGTGCGGCCACGCGTCCCGCTTTGGAGAGTCTTTGCAGGCGAGCAGCCTCAGGAGAGTTCACGCGGGCTCCGATCACCTTGTCAAAACTCGATAACGCTTCGGCAGGTTTGGCTTGTCTGAGGTCCATCAGCCCCGCTAGGTAAGCCGCTTCGATTTTCAGTTCCGGTGCGGCAGCCGATCCCAATGCGCTGTAATACTTCGTCGCTCCCTCATAGCTGCCTTCGGCGACCGCCAAGTCACCCAACAGGCGAGCGGCGTCGAAAAAGTGCCAATTGTCTCCATGCTTTTGAACAAAGTTCAACAGATTGCGTGCCGCTGCGGCGCGATCGCCTTGGCCGATTAACGACAGTTTGGCTTCGGACAGCAAACGGTAGAAGATCAGGTCGGCCGTGATGACATCGCGTCGGATCTTGGTCAGGTCCGCTTTTTTCAGTTCTTCAACCGCTTTGTCAAATTGGTTGTCGAGGGCGAATTCGCGACCGCGTGTCAATTCGGGCGGATCGCCAGCGAACATGATCTTGACGATCGTGTTTCCGGGAATTTTCTGACTCGCCCCACCCGTCCGAATCGTCACGTCATTCTTCGTCATCGATTCAATCGGGCCCGAGATCGGGTTACCGTTGAGCGGGAAGACTCGGTCGTTCTGGGCGGAGGCCGAAGGAGCTGCTAGCGCCAACAGGGCCAGGGCAGCGATAAGGTGGCGGAGATGGTGGATAACAGGCATAGCGTCAGGAGATGAGAACGGGACGGAAGAGGAGCGATCCGGTATCGCAGCACGCGCCGCTGAACTTAGTTTACTTCGTTGATTAGCAATTAGGGGGACTCGAAAGCTTCTAAACCTTTAACGGGATCCCCTATCGCGGTCTGAATATCCCGAACAAGCCGATCAAACTTGGGGCGCCAGTCGTCGCCCCCCATGTCGGGATAGAACACGATCAGGTCTTTCGTGAATTTGATGCCGTCGCGCATCTTGCTTTCGTCGTTCAATGCTTTGCCTTGCAAGAATCGATTGAGGGCCAAGTGGTATCGAGCATTAAAAAAGGCTTCCTTAAATTTGACGTTGTTTCCGGTCCGTTTGCCGATCGTGCCCCAGCCCCAAATCTGGTTCTTGCCTTTGTCATCGGGACGCGAGCCCATGATCGCTAGTTCGTGTGCCTTAGCGGCTCGGCTGGGGGAGTCGGCCGACGCCAGGCCCCACTGTTCGTAGGTCAGCGCGGCTTCTTCTTGGGCGGTCAGCATCGTCGGTTTGACTTTGACTATCTCTTCTAACTCTTTCAGCGACGAAGAGTACTCACCTCGCAGGCGTTCGACGCGAGCCAGCTGGTAGCGGGTCTTCAGTTTGGTCTCTTGGTCGCTTTGGGCGGTGACTGCTTTGTTCAGCATTTCGCTGGCGCTGGTCAGCAATTCGGCCGCTTTGCCTGTTGCCGGGCGGTCTGGGTTAGGCATCGCTCCCTCGCCGATTTGAGCGAACGATTGGCCGACCATCAGCAGCGTGCTGGGATCGTTGTCAGCCGACACCAGCCCGGTCATCAACGTTTCGAAGGCGGTCATCAGTGTCTCTTTTTTCGCCGGCGGAGCCGCTTCGAGTTGTTCGCGAATATCCCGTGCGAGCGACTTGAAGTTATCTGCCATCCGCGACTTGGCTTCTTCGCTGTTGCCAGCAATCGCCTGCATTTGCTTGACAATATCTCCCGCTTTCTTCGTCAGGCCTGCCGTATCGGCGTTCATGCTGGTCATCTGACCGATGATCACCTGCAAGGCCGTCGTGTAGACTTTGAATTGGTAATCTTGATCGCCTTTTCCAGCCAGTTTCAGTGGCCCGAAATTCGGGTTTTCGAGCACCGTCAGGGCTTCGTTTTCTCTTTCTTGTCGGATCAGGACTTTGGCCAAGATCAGCGCGGCGTCTAGTTCACGTTGCGTGACATCAGCAGGTTTGAGCGGTTTCAGGCCTGCTGCGAGATCCTTTTCGGCCACCGGCAACAGTTCAGCCGCCGTGGCGTCTTCCTTGTCGGCTTGCAACCGCAAGAGGTACCGATTCCACATCAGATTGCCCATGACCCGCAGGAAGTAAGCTTTGTCGGGGGCATCGTCTGGGGTGGCATCGAGATGTTTGCGGGCTTCGTCCCAGTCTTCGCGGTTGAGTGCCACGGCGATCAGCGCGCCGCGAGCTCCGGCCACGGCAGGTTCTTCAGGCCAATGTTTTACCAGCAGATTTCCGACCGAACTGAGGCTGGTCAGCACCTCTTCGCGTAGCTCTTCGGGAGCTTCTCGGACGAGCGACTGCAGGGCATTCAGTGCCGTCACGCCGCCACTGAGCCCCAGCGGATCGCCGGGACTGGTGGTCGCCATGAATTCCCCCACCGCAGCCGCTTCGCGGAATCGGCCAAGCCGAAACAGGGTGTAGGTGAGGAAATTACGCGCTTGATTGATCGGGGCGGTGTCGTCGCCAGGGCGAACCAAGGCAAGTCCCTGCTGGAGCAGCAAGGCGGCGGTTTTACGCTGCGTTTGGACATTCTCCTGCACGCTGGCGAGTTCTTGTTCGATGGCCGCTTTGTCCGCATCCGGCTCCTTCATTTTGCTCAGCAACAACTGTTCGGTGAGTGCCAGCGTGTCGCCGGTTTCGATCAGCGTTTTCGCTGCCTCGATCGCTTCGTCCAGCGAATTTGGTCGACTGACGACCGGTTCGTCGGAAGTGGTGTCAACCCCCAGCGTCGCCAACAATTCCGTCGTCTCTTCGGCATGGTCGCCGGGTACCCGTTTGGCGTCATTCAGTAACTGACGCGCCGAGCTGGTCGCATCTTTGCGGTCTTTGGCTTTTTCGGAGTTCTCCGCCCGGACGAGATAGGCCTTGGCCAAAGCCAAGCGAAGTTGCTGGATTTCGTTGGTCCGCCGCTCGTTGGGGCGGGCCTCATCGATCCAAGGCTGTCCCCGTTCGATCGCCGCTTTAAACTGCGGCGGGCTCTCGGCAAGCCGCAACTGCACGGTGCCGGTGGCGGCTTCGATTTTGATCGATCGCAGACGATCATCTTCGACCTGTTCTTGCACTCGCTGGTAACTCTCCAGCGCCGCCTTGCTCTGTCCCAGCATCTGTTGGACTTGGCCCCGATACAGCATCGCCCGCGCTCCGGGCGGGAATCCGCTGTACTTTTCGCTGAATTCTTGCAGTCGCTGGAGTGACGCCTCGAGCAAGTCCTTGCCATCGCGGGCGGGATTGGCAAACGTTTCCGCTGCCAAACGCCGCGTCTGGCCCGCTTGAAGTTGCGCCTGCATGTACTCGCTGCGATACTGTTCGCGTCGCTCGGTGAGGCCTGGGTTTTCGGTTTCATCGATCTGACCGGTCGGCATCTCTTGCAAGGCGACTTTCAGCGTTTCGATGATTTTGTCAAATGTCTTGGCTGCCTCCAAATATTCCGTGCGAGCTCTCTCGCGAACCGCGTCGTCCAACTTGGGGGATCGCGACAAAACCATCGCGTGAATCAGTTGCCGGGTCCCCAGCATCATGCGGGCTTCGGAGACCCGCGGGTGATCCGGCTTTGTCTTGATAAAATCTTGTAGTGCCCGTTCGCCGGCTTCGAAAGCTTCTTCGCGTTCCGCGGCGATGCGAGCGGCACCGGCAGCCTCCAGATGAATCTGAGCCCGTTCGAGGTCGACGGCATCTCGCAGTTCTGAAGAAATGCCGGGATATGAATCCAAGTTGTCCAGGTAACCTAGCGCGACATCATAGTACTGCTCCGCTTTAAGACGCTGTAGGAACAATTCCGCCGGTTCGTCGCCATAGCAGTTGCTGGCTGGCGGGAGTCCCGGCACCCCTGCCGACAGCAGGCAAGTCGCGATGAGGGCAAAGATTAAGGCGGGCCGAGTCGGCAGACGGTAACGCATGGAGGAAAACCTGGAGGAACAGGGAACCTGCAAAGTAGAAGAGAAGAGTCACTTACCCTAGGATAACCGATGGCGACCAGATTTCACACTCAGCCGACCGGAGTCGCCGGAATCGTCTTCCGGCGGTTGCAGTCGTAAGGGCTGGACGAAACCTTCGGCTACCTTCTGTTCTCTTTTACTGGTTGGTTAGCAGCGGCGATGCGCATCCCTTCGGGCTTGAATAATCGTAACCTTTATCGCGACCGGTCGCGGGTGCGACGCGAGGCGACTCAGTCGACGCGTCGTGTCGTGCGGTTGGTGTTGGCTCTAGGGGTGGTGCTGGTTGTGATGCGGCAGGCGGCCGATCCGTCGATCTATCGCCCCTTCTTTCCTGGGGCTGCCGAAGCGCCGGTTCCGGCGGTCGCACCATCGTCGCTGCCAGCGAGCGAATCACGAGCGAGCGGGTCACGAGCGAGCGGGTCACGAGCGAGCGGGTCACGAGCGAGCGGGTCGGCGCGCAACGCCGCGGCACGGCCCGGCGAACCGGTTGCTCCCGCGGCCGATGCGACATCTTCATCTTCTGTAAACGGCCCAGCCCGCTCGGCGGACGACTTGTGGCAAGCAACGGACCAGGAGCGGGATGCGATCGCGTTGCTCGATGAAGCCGCCCGAAAGCGACTCACCGAGCGACTGGGGGCTTGGCGGCGGTCCACGGCAGAGCCAAACACGGATGAAGTCACGGAGCAAACGCCGGCGGAGTTTCTGGCGAGCTTGTACGAGGAGTTCCCGGAGCTGGTCGTGCTAGGCGAGCCGTCAGGTGAGACGATCGCCGTAGCCACCGCACCACAAGGGACGCTGCGACGTTTCCAGGGGGCCCTCGATGCGACGTATCAGCAAGCGGTGACCGATGGAGCGATTTGGCATGCTGGGGATGCGGAAGCTTTTTATCGCTACTTGGAAATGGCCGCCGCCCCAGATTTCAGCGACCAGTTTTTGGCGAGCGACCCGTCGCCACGACACGTGGGGGTGGTGCCGCTGATGCAACAGCCTGATGAGTACTTGGGCCAGACCGTGTGGCTGTACGGAACCGTCGCGCGGTCGGTACCGGTGGCAGCGAAGGCGAACGCGTTCGGAGTCCGCGACTACTGGGAAGTATGGCTGCGACCCGACGATGGGAGCGACCGCGCGGTGGTGTTGTATGCGCCGGATGTGCCGGATGATGTCGCCGCAGTGGGCCCCGAGGGGACTCAGCCTACCGGACCCAAGGTAACGCTGGCCGGCAGGTTTCTCAAGCGTCGGTTGTTTGGTGCCGTGGGCGGCGCGATGGAATCGCCTGTCATCGTGGGCCGCGTTTGGGAGCGACCGCCTGCGGTCGCGACGATCCCCTCACGCGATGCGGGGCGGCCCGTCCCGCTGTCGCTGTTGGTCGCCGTTGCCGCGATTATCGGAGTAGCGGTGTCGGCGCTATTGGTGTGGCGGAACAGCGTTGCGGCGAAGCAGTTGCGTGCCACTCGGCGTGATTCGCAGAGTTTCCCTGTCGCACAGCTCGATGAACTTGTCGGGGTGCGCGATCCTCACGATTCCGCGTCTCACGATTCCGCGTCTCGAGAACCAACTTGAACTCTCCGATGCTGATTCCATGCAGAGCAATTTTCTTCCAAAGCGGAACAAGAGGAAGCCGATGAACGGGGCGGTATGCCAGAGGCGAGTAAGCGTGCGATTGCACCATGCGATGGAAATGCAATGGGCAGGTTTCGTCAGCATCGTGCTCTGCAGTTTCTTGGCCGTGCGGATGGCCCGGGCGGAGTCGGCGCTGGAGTTGCTCAGCGGCTTCGATCAGCGAAGCGTTGTCGAGGCCGCTGATTGGTTGGCTCGGCCGCAAGACCCCGCGGCGATCACGGGTGCGGCGCGGTTGCTGTATCAATTGCGCCGCGCCGGCGTGGAAGCGATCGCTACGCGCGCTACCGCCACCCCGCCGGGCACCGCATGGGTGCCTGGTGACGTGATCGAACTGACCGGACAGGCGACCGCAATCGCTGCGGTGCAAGTTCCCCAAACGCAAGCCGAGGTGTTGGAGTTGCAGCGTGTGTTCCGCTTTGAACTGCGCGATGCCGGGGCCGTTTCGGAGCCTTGTTTTGTGATCACGCCAGAGGTACCGCAGTTCTGGTTGCAGTCTCGCGCTGCGAAAGATTCGCATACCGTGCGGATCGTTGGCATCGTCGTCAGCGTCAATCAAGAGGGCCAGCCCAACGTGTTGGCGACGTCGCGCGTGCAGTGGTATCCCGAGGCCGAAGAGTCCGTGCCGCATGCCGGTTATCGGTTGCTCGCGGAGGTCGGTTTCGACACCGGTCGGCTCGACATCGTGCGCGAACACGACAAGCTACCGCTGGCCGCCGATGAGCCCTTCTTCGAGTTACTCGCCGCCGCCGAGAGCTTGCGGTCGACTGAACAACCGCCGCAGCGCACCGACGTGATCGAACTGCTGCGGAATTCTCCGCAGCACATCGGGCAGTGGTTGCGTCTGCCGGTGGAGACCGCTCGCGTGACCAAGATTGTGCTCGACGAAAACAGCTCCGCGGCGCAGCTAATCGGCCAGAATCATTATTGGCAGATCGATGCCTTTGCGAAGCTGTCTGGACGTGTCGTAATTGAGGTCCCCGCGGGAGATCCCCGTGGCCAGTCGAAGCCGGTCGAATTTGTGAATCGCTATCCGGTATCGCTGGTCGCCGTGCAATTGCCCGAGCCGTTACTAGAGGCGATCGAGCAGCAGGCAGGGCCCGCAGCGGTGGTGGCGATGGTTCGCCGACCGCTGCTGGTCGATGGCGTCTATTTTCGTCAGTGGAGCTACGACAGCGAGTTTGCTCAGTCAAACGATGTCGGCTTGCAGTTTGGCCCGCTGTTGATGGCTTCGCGAATCACCGTCCGCGATACAGGGCCGCCGGTCAACGCCGTCGATTGGCAACTCGTCGTCGCCGGCAGTTTCCTGGCCGGTTTGGCGATCATCGTCGGCATGACTTGGTGGGTCGGGCGTCGCGACCGTAACATTGTCAAAAAGCGTCGGCAGCAGGAAATGGATTTGGAATTCCCGCAGTCTACTTGACCGCTTCGCCACAACGCCCACGATATGCCACAGCGGTGTTGCGACCGCCGCTTGGTCGCGATGTGTGTTTTTAACCAAACGTTCCATTCAAAGGATTCTCGATGTCTCTGCGACGTGCCAAAATCTCCATTGTCGGAGCCGGAAATGTGGGAGCGACGTGTGCGCATTGGTGCGCCGCGGCGGAATTAGGGGATGTCGTATTGCTCGATATCCCGCAAACCGAAGACATGCCGCGCGGTAAGGCGCTCGACTTGATGCAGGCCTCGCCGATCATGGGCTTCGATTCCAACATCGTCGGCACAAACAGCTACGACGATGTGGCCGGTAGTGACGTGATTGTGGTGACCGCGGGAATCCCTCGCAAACCGGGCATGAGTCGCGATGACTTGCTCAGCACCAACGCCCGGATCGTGACCAGCGTTGCCGAAGAAATCAAAGCCTGCAGTCCTGATGCGATCGTGATCGTCGTCAGCAATCCGCTCGATGCAATGGTCCAGCAAATGTGGAAAGTCACCGGCTTTCCGCCCCAACGCGTCTGCGGCCAAGCAGGTGTGCTCGACACCGCTCGCTACCGTACCTTCCTCGCGATGGAACTGGGTGTGAGTGTCGAGGATATCAGCGCACTGCTGATGGGCGGTCACGGCGATACGATGGTTCCCATTCCCAGTTGCACCAGCGTCGGCGGGATCCCCGTGACGCAATTGATCTCCAGCGAACGGTTGGAAGAAATTGTCGATCGGACGCGTAAAGGGGGAGCGGAGATTGTGCAGTTGCTGAAGACCGGCAGTGCTTATTACGCCCCTGCGGCCGCTTGCGCACAGATGGCCGAAGCGATCGTGAAGGACAAGAAACGTGTGCTGCCCGCAGCGGCCTATTGTGACGCTCAGTACGGTGTCGGCGGTTACTACGTCGGTGTGCCCGTAGTGATGGGAAGCGGCGGAATCGAGAAGGTCATCGAGTTGCAGTTGACCGACAGCGAGCAAGCTGATTTCGCTCGCAGTGTTGACGCAGTGAAGTCGTTGGTGGCGACCATGGACGGTTTGTTGGCTTCGTAAAAGTTTCACACTTACCGTTGACATAGCTTGTCGCAGCGCAGTAAATTCGCGTCCAGCAAAACGTTGCCAAACGTCGCTTTGTAATGCTTGCCATTGGTGAGCATTTGCAGGCGACGTGTTGTGCAAACTATCGACTTCGCACCCACTTTGTGGAAGCACCATGTGATAGACACTTCCTTTGCTAGCGTCGACGCTTGGTGGTTGCCCTCTAGGCGATTCTCTTGACGCCCCGCCGTTCGTTTCGATCGGACTTTTCCCCGCACAGCTCCTCTCTGTCTGAACGCGATTATGAACCGACTGCCCTCTTCGCACTCGTGGAATACGAAAACCGAGATCCAGTCATCAGACGGCCGACAGCCAATCTTCAAATCTTTTCTCTCCGATAGCTCCGTCGCTGCTCCGCGAGCCTTCTTCTTGCCTGCTCGTTACGAGAAGAACTACGCTTATCCGTTGCTCGTTTGGCTGCATCAGGATGGCGCCGACGAGCAGCAGATTTCGCAGGTGATGCCGCACGTGAGCGTGCAAAATTACGTCGGCGTTGGAATCCGTGGCACGCGTGCCTGTGATGCCGCGGGGCATCGTTACGATTGGATGCAGACGCCCGCCGGTATCGCTCAGGCCGAGCAAGCGATTATGGACGCGGTCGACAACGCGTCGCAGCGTTATTCGATTAATCCAGAACGTGTTTTTATCGCGGGCTACAAAGCGGGCGGTACGATGGCGCAGCGGATTGCACTGCGGCATCCCGGCCACTTCGCCGGCGTGGTTTCCTTGGGTGGGGGCTTTCCTCGAGGCTGCCGTCCGCTGGCCAATTTACATCAAGTCCGGCAACTGGAGATGCTGCTCGCCTTTGCGACCGACACCAAGTGCTTTTCGATCGATGCGCTGGTCGACGATCTGCGGTTGATGAATGCGGCGCGGATGCGTGTCGAAGTTCAACAATTCGATGCCACGGACGAAATGATGGTTCCTGTCTTGCGGCATGTCGATCAGTGGATGATGAGCCTCGTCACGGGCCAGCAATTGCCGCAATGTGTGCCCGACTGGGATACTCTACCGGTCGAATTCTCTGACAACTAGCGAGCGCGTCGGTCTGTTTGTTCCGCTGCTCGAGGTGGTGCTGCAAGTTGCCGCGGCAGGTCTGCCCGGCGAGGCAGCTGCTCTTTTCTGTTGCAAACATGTTTCCCATCGATCGCAAGAGCGTTACGCTAGAGGGAACAGGCAGCGGGTGAGCCCGTTGCACGGATTGCTTCTCTCGTGCCGCAAACGCCGACCACTATGAGCCCCACACCTGCGTCGTCTTCATCCACTGCCAACGAAACGGCAGCCAAAAAGGTTTTGATCGTCGATGATGACTTCGAAATTGTGGAGTCAATTCGTTACGCGCTGGAGGGCGAAAGCCTGACCGTCGTCGTGGCCCGCGATGGAAACCAAGGCTTGGCGCTTGCGGAACGCGAAAACCCTGATCTGATGATCTTGGACATGATGATGCCCAAACGCAGCGGGTTTTTGGTGCTCGAAAAATTGCGACGTGGACGCGATGAGCCATTGCCGGTGATCATGATTACCGGTAATGAAGGCAGCCGCCATAAAGCTTATGCCGAGTTGCTCGGAGTGAACGAGTACCTACGCAAGCCATTCGCGATGGAAAAATTGATCGAAGCGGTGCATCGGCTGTTAACACCCTAGGTGGAGAACCCATTGTGACAGCCACCGAAACGCAAGTTGCTCGGGTAGCGCGGCGTTGTCTGATGCTGGCCGGCGTGCTGGGTGCCGCCGGCGTGTTGATCGGGGCGTTTGGCGCTCACGGATTGCCCGGATGGTTGGCCGATCGAGGACTCGACGCCGAGCTAATCGAGAAGCGGTTGGCTCAGTTGGATGTCGGCGTTCTCTACCATTTGTTGCACACCGTGGCACTTGCCTCGCTGGCCGCGTCGCTGTTGTGGTTGCCAGTGCGGACCGTGCGAATCGTGGGCGGTCTGTTTGTGCTGGGGATCGTCGTTTTCAGCGGCAGCCTGTATCTGCTGGTAGCACTGAACCAGCCCAAGTGGGGAATGGTGACGCCGATCGGTGGCCTCAGCCTAATCTTTGGCTGGACGTGGTTGGCGATCGCTGCCGGACGCGGTCCAAAAGTGGGCAAGCCAAGCGAAACGAATCGCAGCGAAGCTTAATTCGGACAGCCGCAATACTTGATTCGGGGACGAAGCAGCCCCTTTCGGTGTGGCGCTACCGTTCGCATTCTAACGCGGTCACGTTACAATCTGCCGCAATAGAAGGTTACCCTTTGCACCGCATGCCATGACCGCTGAAAACGCACCCGCATTGCCTTTCCCCAGCTCTTGGGTGCGTCGTCACCTATTGGACATCGAGAGCCTCTCGGCGGAAGAAATCACCACGCTGCTCGATACCGCTCAGCAACTGAAAGATGCCACCGATGGCTGTCGTCGAAAGTTGTCGCTGTTGTCCGGTAAGACCTGTGCCAATCTGTTTTTTGAGAACAGCACACGGACTCGCAATAGCTTCTCCTTAGCAGCCAAACGCTTGGGAGCCGACACGGTCGAGTTCTCCAGTGGTGGCAGCAGTGTTGCTAAGGGCGAAACCTTCGTCGATACCGCGAAGACGATCGAAGCGATGGGAGTCGATTGGGTGGTGGCACGTCACGCCACGCCCGGCACGCCGCATCTGCTCAGTCGCGAGTTGAAGTGCTGTGTGATTAACGCCGGCGACGGACCGCACGAGCATCCGACGCAAGGTCTGCTGGACATGTTGACGATCCGTCAGCACCGGCCCTCGTTTGCTGGTCTGACTGTCGCTTTAGTTGGCGACATCGCACACAGTCGCACCGCACGCAGCAACATCTGGGGGCTGAGAAAGCTGGGCGCCCACGTCATCATTTGTGGACCGGCAACGTTGGTCAGCCGTCGCTGGGAGGAATTAGGATTCGAAGTCGCTCACCGCTTGGACGATATTCTGCCCCGTTGCGATGTCCTGAATCTGTTGCGGGTCCAGTTCGAACGCCAAGCAACGCGTCCCTTTCCGAGTATCCACGAGTACGCTGCATTGTATGCCATGAATGGCGAACGCATGTCACGCAGTAAAGACGATATTTTGATCATGGCTCCTGGTCCGATTAACCGCGGTGTCGAGATCACTCCCGAAGTCGCCGACGGCCCCCATTCGGTCATCTTGGAGCAAGTGACCAACGGGATCGCCGTCCGCATGGCCGCTTTGTGGTTGTCGATCGGGGCGGCACAGCGATCCACGGAGTCGACGGTATGAGCGCTTTATTGATTGAAAATGGACGCTTGGTCGATCCTTCGCAAAATCGTGATTCGGTCGCTCGCCTGTTGATTGTCGATGGCTTGGTGGCGGCCATCGATCCCAGCGACGGGGAAGTTCCTGTCGGCGTCGAACGGATCGACGCTCGCAACCGGGTCGTCGCTCCGGGGTTGGTCGATTTGTCGACCGAGTTGCGTGAACCGGGCCGCGACGAGGACGAAACGATCGCGACCGGTTCGCAGGCAGCTTTGGTCGGTGGCTACACATCGATCCTGTGCAGTTCCAACACACACCCGCCGATCGATTCGCCCGGTGCGGTCGAGTTCGTGCGACAAAAAGCCGCCAAGGCGAGGGCCGCGAATATCTACGTCACCGGCTGCGTCAGTAAAGGCCGCCGCGGCGAAGAGATGGCCGAATTGGGACTGCTGGTGGAAGCGGGCGCGGTCGCCTTCAGCGACTCCCCTGCCCCGTTGGCAAACAGCGCGCTGGTCAAGCGAGCGCTAGAGTACTGCCGGATGTTCGATCGACCGATCTTTGATCGCCCGGAAGTGCCCGAACTGGCGGGTCGCGGAGTGATGCACGAAGGGCGTGAGTCGCTGGTCTTGGGGCTCAATGGGTTACCCACCGAAGCGGAAGATCTGGCGGTCGCTCGCGATGTTCGTCTCGCCGAAGCGACCGGCGGGCGGTTGCACGTCGGACCCGTTAGCACGATGGGAAGTGTCGACCTGATCAGTCGTGTCAAAAGCCGCGGCATTCGAGTTACCGCGTCGGTTTGCCCACACAATTTGGCAATGACCGACGAAGCGCTGCGAAGCTTTGATGCGAGGTTCAAGGTCCATCCGCCATTGCGCAGTGTGCGCCATGTTGAAACCTTGAAACGCGCCGTTGCCGATGGCACGATCGATGCGATTCAAACGGGCCATATGCCGCGAGCTCGTGAGAAAAAGATGGATGATCTCGACCTCGCGCCCTTCGGCATGACGGCGTTGGAAACCACGCTTGCCGCGACGATTACCGCACTGATCGACAGCGGGTTGCTCGATTGGAAAACCTTGATCGAACGGATGTCGACCGCTCCGGCACGCATCGCTGGCCTACCCGCTGGAACGCTCACCAAGGGCGCGCCGGCCGACGTGATCGTGATCGATCCCGATCGCACCTGGGTCGTCGATGAACAGAACTTTTACTCTCGCTGCAACTCCACGCCGTTGGCGGGGGTGCAGTTGAAAGGGCTGGTGACCCATTCGATCGTCAGTGGTGAAGTCCGCTTTCGTCGCCAGCCCGAACTCGAGCACCTCGCCTAAGTCTCGGGCGATTAATCGCGGATGCTGGATCGAGTCAAGCGGACCGAGGAGTCAGGTTACTCGACCGCAAACGCTTCGAGCTCTTCCAGCGAGGCGAACTCGAGGGCGGAAATGTGGGTCGCCGATAACACGACCCGCGGAGCCATGCCGGCGTCAAAAGCTTCTTTCCAACGGGCGGCACAAAGGCACCAGCGATCGCCAGCCTGTAAACCGGGGAATTGGTATTCGGGTACCGGCGTCGAAAGGTCATTACCTCGCGCCCGGCTAAACTGCAGGAAATCGTCGGTCATCACCGCACAAACGACATGCAGACCCACATCGCCCGCTCCCGTTTGGCAGCAGCCGTCACGAAAAAATCCGGTCATGGGATCGGTGCTGCAACTGATCAGTGGTTCGCCGAAGACATTTTTCGGAGTCCGATTTGACATGCTGGTTCGAGGACCTTGGTTCAAAGCTGCGGGGGGACCGGGAAGAGGGCTTCCAAGCCAATAACGTGTCTCTATGGTAACCGCTTACGACCCGCCCTGTCCCCAGGGCAGTGAGGCTTTAGAATAGCCTGCACGGATGTCGACCGAGCGTGGTGCCTATTGTCCGGGAAGTCGATGGTAGGCCAAGGGGCGGACTAGGAGAAGGGAACCAAAATGACGGCGATTACCGAAAACTTAACCGATGCCCAGCGAGAGGCAGTCGAGCACATCCAAGGGCCGATGTTGATCCTCGCCGGTCCCGGTAGCGGCAAGACGCGCGTCGTCACCCATCGGATCGCCAACTTGTTGCACGAAGGGATTCCCGCACACAAAATTGCCGCCCTGACGTTCACTAACAAAGCGGCCGACGAAATGCGGCTTCGGCTCCGCACGATCGCTCCCGGTCAGGATGTTTGGATGGGAACCTTCCACCGCTTTTGTGCGCGGTTGCTGCGTAAGTACGCGACCATGGTCGGGCTGGGGGAAAACTATTCGATCTACGATACCGCCGACAGCAAACAAGCGATGAAGCGTGCCGTCGAAGCTGCCAAAGTGTCGACGTCGCACACGTCGCCCGAGCAAATCGCGTCGGTGATCAGTCGAGCCAAAAATCGCTTGGTCACACCGGAGATGATGCAGGGCCAGTCGTTGCGACACAACGAGACCGTCGCGGCGCGCGTCTATCCGGTCTATCAACAGCAGTTGCTCCTCGCCAACGCGGTCGACTTTGATGACCTGCTGTTTCATGTGGCGCGATTGCTGCGAGAAAACCCCGAGCTCCGCGCCGAACTCGACCAACGGTTTGAATACATCATGGTCGATGAGTATCAGGATACCAATCTCGCCCAATACGCGATCGTCCGTTCGCTATCGATCGATTATCCCAACCTGTCTGTGACGGGCGATCCCGATCAATCGATCTACGGTTGGCGCGGAGCCGACTTGAACAACATCCTTGATTTCGAGAAGGATTACCCGCACGTCAAAACGGTGCGATTGGAAAAAAACTATCGCAGCTCACCCAATATTTTACGTGTCGCCGATCAGTTGATCCGCCACAACACACGCCGCAAGAACAAGGACTTGCTGACCGATCAGAGCGAAGGCGAGCCGGTGGTGTTGCGGATGTATGAAGACGGTTACCGCGAAGCTGACGACATTGCCGATCAGATTACGCTGGCTATCCAGCGCGAAGGCTGTCGGCCACGCGACTTTGCTGTCTTCTGTCGGATGAATGCGCTGACCCGGTCGCTTGAGCACGCGTTTCGATCCCGTGGGTTGCCGTATCAAATCGTCAACGGTGTCGAGTTCTATCAACGCAAAGAGATTAAGGACCTGCTGGCTTACCTACACCTGATCAACAACCCATCGCACGACGTCGCCTTGCTGCGAGTGATCAACACGCCGACGCGCGGCATCGGTGCCAAGACGATCGAGCGGATTCGGGACTTTGCTGATCGAAACGGGACGACCCTCCTCGAGGCGGCTCGCCGGTGTGACGAAATCGATACCTTGCCTGCTCGGTCGGCGTCAAAGGTCAAGCAGTTCGTTGCGATGTTCGATCGCTTGAGCCTCAAAGCCACCGCCGTGCTCGAGGACTTGTTGTTGTACCTGTTGGAAGAAACCACGTACCGCAAGTACTTGGAAAAAACCTCGGTCGATGAACAAGACAACAGCCCGTTGGCAAACGTTGACGAATTGGTAACCGCGGCGGTGGAGTTCGATCGGCAGCATCCGGACGATGGCTCGCTGGAAGCCTTCCTTGAACAGGTGGCGCTTGTTTCAGATACCGACGCTTGGGAAGAATCGACCGACCGGGTCACTCTGATGACGATGCACGCCGCCAAAGGGCTGGAGTTTCGCCGTGTCTTTATCATCGCGGTCGAGGATGATCTGTTGCCGCACTACCGCTGTAAAGAGGATCCGTTCCAAGTCGAGGAAGAACGGCGGTTGCTGTTCGTCGGGATTACCCGCGCCGAAGAACGACTGCAGCTAAGTTGCTGCAAACGTCGCGCGTTCCGGGGTGAGATGCGTCCGGTCGTCGGCAGTCCTTTCTTGATGGAATTGCCCCGCGAAGAAATGCGGTTTGTGGAACCTGAGGATTCGAACCAGTTCTTCGATCCCGGTGACGAATTCGACTATCCGGAAAGCTGGGACATTGCCGATGACCCGATCGTCGACGAAGCGCCGGGCGATGATGACCTGTGCCAATTGCCGCCTGAGGAGCGTGCTGCGACCGATAACAAGAAAAAAGCGGTCGCTTTGCCCGCCGGGCTGACCACCGCAGCCGATCTGCTGAGCGAGCAAGGCAGCCAAGAACGCGTGCCGCTGAATGCGTTTCGCAATGGGATGCTGGTTGCTCACGCCGAATACGGAAACGGACGAATCATTTCGCTGACCGGTCGTGGCCCGAAATGTACCGCCACGGTCGACTTCTTTTCCGGAACCCAACGCTCCTTCCGACTCGCTTTCGCTAACCTCACCCCCGTCGACGAATGAACCTGTGGGGCGAAGTAGACCGGTTTCCCAAGAGCCGATTTGCTGGCGTGATCGTTAAGTGCAATGCTCCCCAAAACCTGATCCATGAGTTATGAAAGTTTACAAGAAAAAGAATGAGTAAGCCGGGTTCGGACAAGATACAGCTTCCTTGATGGGTTTCTTTTTTAGCGGCTGTTTGCCGGGGTTCGATGCGGCTGGGGCTGCGGCGGTGCGCAAGAGGTTGCGAGCGGTTTCGATACGGCCGTGTCACTTGCAGCGCCGGTGCGAGGACTTGTTTTTCCGTTGCGAGCCGGGGCTTTATCGTTGATGTGGCGATAATGTTTGCCGCCGAAGCTTGTCTTCGCCGCGCGGGCGCAGCAGGCAGGCGAGCGGCCGTTGGATGGCCGGCTGGAAGGCTTGGGATTGGTCGTGGCTGCGGTGCAGGATCATGGTGGCGGATGCTCCCGGCCATCCATCTGCCGATCGTTCTGTCGCCCGCTGGGCTACGGTTCCGCGGGGATGCAGTCCGTTGGCTGACGCCAACGGCAAGGATGTGTCGCCCGCTGGGCTAAAGTTCTGAATGGGCAAAAGGTTTGTGTCCCCGGTTGGACTCGCGTCACTCGCAGCGGCGGTGCGAGGAGTGGTTTTGCCGCCGCGAGCCGGGATTTTATCGTTGATGTGGCGATATCACGTGTTGCCGAAGCTTGTCTTCGCCGCGCGGGCTCAGCACGCAGGCGGCCGTTGGATGGCCGGTTGGAAGGCTTGGGGATTGGTCGTGGCTGCGGTGCTGGATCATGGTGGCGGATGCTCGCGGAGCCACTGGTGCTGGTGGAACAAGGGCTGCGATTGCCGGCGCCGTTCGGCTTGCTGCTCGTGGGCGACGAACTGGCGGAAGTGAAACGGGAAAGAGGTGCGTTGGGATAAAAGTGGTCTTGATTTGAGAATCAACGTTTTCTTGTCTTGAGAAAACAACTAGCCGTTGGCTTTCATCTCTGATGGAGACGCGATTGTGGTAACAACGTCGTGCCGGGGTTCTTGGTGGGAGGCCTCAAAGAGTGGCTTGCCGAGCTTTGTCGTCGACGTCGTCCAGGACCGTATGAGGGAGGTCTTTAAGAGCAGATCTGTGCATGAGGGGCTGGTGATAGTCGGCCCTGCCACGATGGTCAATAAGCTAAAAAGACCCCCGTCCCCTTTTGGTTGTTTGGAATGGTTTCGCCTTTTCTTGGATCGGCGTATGCTTGGTTGGTCACGAAAACGGTACTTTTTCACGCGAGATGAGAGAACATGCAACGACGACGTTTGGGAACCAGTGGATTGGTTGTTACGGAAATCTGTATGGGCACGATGACGTTTGGCTCGCAGTGTGACGAGTCTCAGTCCTGGGCGATTCTGGATCGCGCGTGGGAAGCCGGGATCGATTTTTTTGACGCTGCCGAAATCTATCCTGTGCCGCCCGCTGAAGAAACGGTTGGAGAGACCGAGCGGATCCTGGGACGTTGGATGAAAGACAAGCCGCGCGATGCCCTGGTGATTGCGACCAAAGTCACCGGTCCCGGCCATGGTTGGTTCACCCCACCGGTTCGCCATGGACGGACGGCGCTCGATCGTCGGCAGATCATTCGTGCTTGCGATGAATCGTTACAGCGTTTGGATACCGACTACATCGACTTGTACCAAACCCATTGGCCTGACCATGGCATGCCCTACGAAGAGGTGCTCGGTGCGCTCACCGAACTGCGGCAGGCAGGCAAGGTGCGCGTCATCGGATGCAGCAACGAAACCTGTTGGGGTGTGATGAAAAGTCTGTCGGCGGCAAACGAATATGGCGTCGATCGTTATCAAACCGTTCAGAATAACTTCAGTTTGATCAACCGTCGCTGCGAAAGTGAATTGGCGCAAGTGTGTCGGAAGGAGCAGATCAGTTTGTTGCCTTATTCGCCTTTGGGAGGAGGCGTGTTGTCTGGCAAATACGAAAACGGGCCCCCGCCGGGTGGTCGATTCACGGCGTATTTGCAGGGAGATCAGGAACGCCAGTTGCGCATGGCGGAGCGGTTCGTGAACCCTCGAACGATCGAAACAACGCGGCGACTGCGAGAAATTGCCGATGAGTTGGCTGTCCCCCTGCCAGCACTCGCCCTTGCGTGGAGCAAGCAGCACGATTTTGTGGCCTCCACGATTGTCGGTGCCACCACGGTTGCCCAGTTAGAAGAATCCTTGCCCGCAGCCGATCTGATCCTCAATGAGGAAGTGCTAGCACTGATTGATGCGATCGATTTTGAGATTCCCAATCCAATGACCGAAGATGGACTACGGCGACTTTAAAAAAGTACGTGCATGTTAAAGTTTGTCGGTTATGCGGCCGATGATGATTAGGTAAAGGCTGCTGAGCAGTCGGAGTCGTGCGCGTTTGGCCACGCTCCCCTCACCTCCCCTGACTCAACGGACGGACGAATCAAATGAAGACGATGAAATGGATTGGCGGTGCCGCAGTCACTCTTGCAGCCCTGGGTTTGGTTTGTCCGCAAGCGGTCCAGGCGGGACAGGTTGCCAATGCACGGCAAAACGCTGGCTTGCGAATGGTCGAAGCAGGAGCCGTTCAGCTAGGCGAAGCGGGTTTACTGCGTGGGGCATTGGTCGATTCCAATGGGCGTGGTGTGGAAAAAGCCCCTGTCATCGCGGTTCGCCAAGGTCGCGTGCTGGGACAGACGCAGACGGATGACGAAGGTCGCTTTGAATTCAAAAATCTGACGGCCGGTGAACTAATGGTCGCAACGCACGATGGCATTTACCGGTATCAACTGGTCTCCAACACGACCGTCGATGCATCTCTAAGCCAAGGGGCGATCATCAAAGTCGATCCTGACGTGGCACGCGGCAAACTGTTCAGTCCCATGAATGTCGGGTTACTCGCAACTCTGGCGATCGCCGGAATTGTGGCGGGCATTATCGTCGCTACCGATGACGACGATGATGCCAGCTAGTCGGTTGTCCTGAGGACTACTGAAACCGGGGCGCCGATTGGCGAGCCTGTTCCTGTGGATCGCATCTTTGGAAGGTTTGGTGATTTCAAGATTGCCATTTTCTACCTCTCCCCATTTTGGTAGGACGAGATTTATACAGGCAAATCCCCCTTTCGGGATGTCGCCAGCCTAGCGGCATCCTCCTACCCAAAGTGTTGAGCAAGCGATGAAAGTGTCACGATCCATTCGGTTTTTTCTAGTCATCTGGATGAGCCTTCAGTTGGCGATTCCTCGAGTTGTGGCGGCCGAAGACACGGCGGTGCGCGTGGAGGGCGGAGCAACCGTTCACATCAAATCCAGCGCAGAGAACGTCGTCCTCCGCGACGGCAAATTGGTCGGGTTGCTCGTCGACAAGTCGGGCAGCGGCGTGGCCGATGCACCGGTATTAATCGGCCAAGAAGGCAAGCTGCTGAAGGAACTGCGGACCGACCAAGAAGGACGTTTTCAGTTCTCCGGTGCAAAGCCTGGGGTTTATCAGGTTGTTTCGCACGGTGGAGCAGTCGTCTATCGCGTTTGGACGCCAGATGCAGCGCCAGCTAATGCCAAGCAAGGCATCATTCATCAAGTCGATCCCGAGGTCGCTCGGGGTGCAGTCGGCGGTTGCTTGTTACCGCTGCTGACCAACCCGATTTTTCTCGCACTCTTGATCGGAGCCGCCATTGCGATTCCTTTAGCGCTGGACGATGACGACGAAGATGCTAGTTGAGCTTAGACGCGCCGGCGAGTTATGGTTTTGCTTGGGCATCGCTGCTGGCAGATGCCTGTAGCGATTGTCGAGCTTGAGCCATGACTTCCTCGATCGAGACAGGTTTTCCCCCCTGCTGTTTGCTGAGGTCGGCGGCCTGCATGAACGCGTACAGTTCAATCGTTTCCTCCGCGGTGACCGGTGGCTCGCCGGTGCGGAAAAACTGAGCGATTTGGACGACCAGGGGACGGTAGCCCTGGTACGGTCCAATTTCTTGTATGGCTTTGTCGGTGAAGGCGGTGCCTCCGTAACCGCTCTTGCCTTTGCGAATGCCGCGGAAGGTTCCGATCCGGCCGTCTTGCCATTTACCGACGACTAATTCGAAATCGTCGCTGCTGGTCCGAGTCACCGATTCACAACCGACGCCCATGCAGGTGTAGAGTGTCTCCACGCCGTGAATGCCGTACCAGAACAAATCGGAGTGATGTGGTTCGAGTGAGCAGGGACTGTAGGCGGCACAGCCGAGGACCTTGCCCGCGGTCCCGTTCCGGATGGCTTGCGCTCCATCGCTGTAGCGTAGCGAAGAGCTGGAGAACAGGGGCACGTCGCTCGCCTTGGCCATGTCGTAAATCGCCAGCACATCGGTCAGGTTGGCGGCGACCGGTTTGTCGATAAACACCGGCTTGCCAGCGCGAATCACCTGCTCGGCTTGAGCTCGATGCAAGGTTCCATCGTTGGTTTCCAGCAATACGCAATCGACATCCTCAAGCAACGCTTCAATCGAATCAAAGATCGTCACTCCCATGGCCCGCATTTCATCGGTGTACTTGGGAATACGACTAGCGCTCGAAGGGATGTCTCGACTGCCAAACGGATAGGCCCCCGTGACTCGGCAGTTTTGCATCTCCGGGTCAGCAGGCGTTTTATTGAAAGCCTTAGCGAACGCTGGAGCGTGCGACGTATCTAGA
>Ga0209947_1000691_pt1 | contig 20693 bp, 17 predicted proteins | sample SalPonR2_B_D2_MG_FD_185706 | JGI IMG/M metagenome (GOLD analysis project Ga0209947, IMG submission 185706) | Salt pond soil microbial communities from South San Francisco under conditions of wetland restoration - Salt Pond MetaG R2_B_D2_MG... ...
TACCGTCCTTTTTGCTTCTTTACTGGTAACAATGTGACCGCTAACAGCAGTAACAGGACCTTGAAAATAGATGCGTTCCCGCCCCCAGAGGGGGAACATTGCCGGGTAATTTGCTCGCCATAGCGGATGTTTTGCCCGCTCAAGCTGTGGATTAAAAGCCACTTGTCCACAACCCCACAGGGGCAGACCGAAGTCGCCGCCAATAATTGTCGCACAGGGAAAACTACGGCTACCCAACAATTCATCACCAAGAAGCCTGGGAACCTGTTTGAGCCGTTGGCCTGGATGCCAACTCAGGGTCAGATTAAGCAGATGGACACGCTCGGAGGCTGAATCAAGGTCGGCCCTGACACAGATATCGTCATGACCGAGAGGGATGGTTTGCAGGTTGTGCAGGGGATAACGTGATAAGAACGCACAACTGCCTTCGCTGTCCGATCCATAAGCCGTCAACCCGACCCGCTCGGCCAGTCGCTGCAGGGATGTTTCGCCCACCGGCGAGCCCACGCGCTGAAGCAACACCAGGTCAACCCCCTGTTGGCGGATAATCTGACCACAGAGTTCTGCACACAACTCACCGGAACGACTGCGCTCATGGTTTAAATCGTAGCTCATGACCCGGAATCGTGCCATTTATCCACCTTTCTCAGGGTCACCGGTCATCAGTTGGGCGTGTTCAAAAAAGACTAGCCGGCTACGCTACAATGTATCAATTCGGCGAATACTTTCAATGACTATCTGCTCTTCGGGATAGTCTTGAAAGAGGTTGTTGCGCCTGTATGTCCTTTGCTTGGCGATGGTCTCAACGACATCCATCCCCCCGATAACCTGGCCAAAAACCGCATAGCCAAAAGTGTTAGGGGATTTGCCCCGGTGATTAAGGAAGTCATTATCGGTCAGGTTGATAAAAAACTGGCTGGTAGCACTATCGACCTGGTTGGTACGTGCCATCGCCAGACTTCCGGGACGATTTTTCAGTCCGTTATCCGCTTCGTTAACAATCGGCCCTGTCGTTTCTTTTCGGCGATCGTGCTTATCAAAGCCACCACCCTGAATCATAAAGCCTCTGATAACACGATGAAAAATCGTTCCGTCGTAAAATCCTCGATCAACATAACCGAGAAAGTTTTCTACCGTTTCAGGGGCTTTTTCCGGGTAAAGTTCAATCTGAATCGTTCCATGGCTGGTTTTCATTTCCACCAGGGTAGCAGCAAACAGGCTACCCGTTGCAAGTCCCATCAGTAGCATGAATGTTATCAAAGTCCTCATGGTTGCTCCTTTGTCAGCAACGAATATCAGCTTAAATCTTTTCCGCCTTCAGATCGCGCAGCATCAGATCGTTAACTGCCTGACGCGGGTCTTTGTTCTGGTAAAGAAGGTAATAGGTTTGTTCGATAATAGGGACATCAACCCCCAGCTTTTGTGCCAACTGATAGGCCGACAGGGTGGTTTTAACCCCCTCTGCGACCATGTTCATGCCTGCCAGGATTTCCTCAAGAGAACGCCCTTTGCCGAGTTCCATACCAACGCTGCGATTGCGCGACAAATCGCCGGTACAGGTCAGCACCAGATCCCCCATGCCAGCCAGGCCGGCAAAAGTTTCCCGATCGGCACCGAGTTTGACCCCCATCCGCGTCATCTCTGCCAGGCCGCGGGTGATCAGTGCGGCGCGGGTATTATAACCAAAGCCTAAACCATCGGCGACCCCGGCTGCCAAGGCAATAACGTTTTTCATCGCGCCGCCTAACTCAACCCCGATTATATCATCATGGGTATAGACCCGAAATACCGGCGTACTGAAGAGCTGTTGCACGGCCTTCGCAATCGCAGGTTCGTAGCCGGCGGCAACCACCGCTGTCGGCATGTGCTGACTGACTTCACGGGCAAAAGAAGGCCCGGAGAGAAAAACCACGCGGCGCTTCAATTCGGTAGGAAGTTCATTGTCAAAAACCTGGGAGAGCAACTGCAAGCTGTCGTTTTCTATCCCCTTCGATGCGGACACAATCACCGCATCCGCTCTTAGGGCTGGTAGCGACTGGCGCAGGACCTGGCGCGTCACCTGTGACGGAGTGACATAAATAACAAAAGCAGCATCCTTTACCGCTTCACCAAGATCATCCGTTATCTGCAGGTTTTGCGACAGGGAAATACCGGGAAGGTAGAGATCATTTATGCTGGTTTGTCGCAGCCGCTGCGCCAGGTCTTCTTCAAAGCACCAGAGGGTAACGGCTAGATCCTTTTCCGCCAGCAAATTGGCAAGGGTCGTTCCCCAACTTCCAGCACCAATGACCGCTATCCTGGTATTCATTCCGACCCCTCGTTTCTGTTGTGGATACGCTTGGTTAAATGATCGATTTTCTGTTCCAGCAGCAGTGGCCGTGGATAATCCTGCAGGCTGCGGTAGGCTTCCAGAGCCAACTCCAATTCCCCCCTCTCTTCCAACAGGGCGGCCATATTAAAGCGTGCCCGTCCAGCATAGCTGCTACCTGGAAACTCATCGACCAAGCGCTGCCAATCCTGATTAGCTTCTTCAGGACGCTTTTCAAGTATCAAAATTGTTGCTTTGCGATGAAGGGCCTCCGGGATCAAAGGACTATCCGGATATGTGGACAGCAGATTCTCCAGCTCTATCCGCGCTTGTGAATAATTTTGCAGGCGAAAGTAGCTGTCTGCAATCTCGTACAGATAGTGATCAGGTTGACCTTGTTTACTGTCAAGCAGGCGCTGGTAATAGCCAATCGCCTGCATATCATCCCCCAGATCAATTTTCACAATCCGTGCGGCAGCCTCACGAGCCTGCTGAATATGGCTGTTGTCTGAGTAATCACGCTCCAACTGGAGGTATGTAAGCAGCGCCTGCTGTGGATCATGCAGATCGAAGTGCCAAAGTCGCGCCAGACGATAAAGCGCCTCAGATGCAGCAACATCATGTGGATATTGAGCAATAACCTCTTGATACTTATCCAGAGCTTCTGAAGCTCGTCCCAGGCTCTCGAGCTTTATCCCTCGGGTTAATAACCGTTGTGGCTCAGCTGCGTGATAATCTTGCCACCTGGGGTAACCAAAAACAGCCGTCAGCAGCAAAACCAGAAGGATGATTCCATATTTCAGCAGGCTATTCCTGCTCTTCGTCTCCCGGTGTGGATTCTGGTTCTGTTTCAAGTCCTGCTTCAATTGTTTCTTTAATCTCTCCAGACTCATCGATTGAATCCTTTTCCGCCAGCATGGCTACAGAAACAATGAATTCATCTGCTTCAAGAACCATCATCCGCACTCCCTGGGTATTGCGTCCGATAGCGCGAATATTACGAACCCTGGTGCGCAGCATTTTACCACGATTGGTGATGAACATCAGGTCGGAATCTTCGTCCACCATCCTGATGGCGACAACCCGGCCATTGCGCTGACTGGTTTTGATAGTAATAATCCCTTTGCCGCCGCGACTTTGAACGCGATATTCAGCGATGTCGGTACGTTTTCCGTAGCCATTCTCGGTAATCGTAACCAGTGCCATAGCGGTACTGTCGGTGACTGACTGTAGGCCGACAACTTCATCATCCGGATCCAGGGTTATACCGCGCACCCCGCGGGCTGTCCGGCCCATCGAACGGATATTGGTTTCCGGGAAGCGAATGGATTTGCCGTTGCTGCTGGCCAGAATAAGATCACGATTGCCGTCAGTCAGGCGAGCTTCGATCAGGCTATCGCCCTCATCAATGGTCAACGCAATAATACCACCGCTGCGCGGATGGGAATAAGCCATTAAATCAGTTTTTTTAATAATTCCTCGGGCCGTAGCTGTAACAATGTAGCGCCCTTCCTCGAACTTTTTCACCGGCAGAATGGTCGTAACCTTTTCATCCGCAGCCAGTTCCAGGAGGTTAACAATCGCTTTGCCGCGTGAGGCCATACCCCCTTGGGGAACTTCATGAACTTTCAGCCAATACAACTTGCCGAGGTTGGTAAAAATCAGAATATAGGAATGGGTTGAAGCGATGAAGAGATTCTCGACAAAATCTTCATCCTTGGTGCGCATGCCACTGCGCCCCTTGCCGCCGCGGCGCTGCGCCCGGTACAGGGAGACCGCATTGCGCTTGATATAGCCACTGTGGGTCACGGTTACCACCATATCTTCTTCAACGATCATATCTTCCAGAGTCAGATCAGCGGTACGATCGATAATTTCGGTGCGTCTGGCGTTGGCAAATCTTTCTCTAACGTCAATCAGCTCCTGCTTGATGATAGCAAGAATTTCAACCTCACTGGCAAGAATCTCTTTAAGCCGCTCAATCTGCGCCAGAACCTGTGTCAACTCTTCAAGAATCTTATCTCTTTCAAGACCGGTTAAACGATGCAGGCGCATGTCCAGAATAGCTTGTGCCTGGATCTCAGTAAAAGCAAAACGCTCCATCAATCGGGCTTTGGCTTCCGGTGAGTTGGCACTGCTTTTGATGAGATCTATTACTTCATCAAGATGGTCAAGAGCGATTTTCAAACCCTGCAGAATGTGCGCTCGCGCTTCGGCTTTTTTCAGTTCGAAGATACACCGGCGGGTAACAATTTCACGGCGATGGTCGATAAAATTATCAAGGACCTCCCGTAATGTCAGAATCTTGGGTTGCCCTTTGACGATAGCCAGCATAATGATGCCGAAAGAGGTCTGCATCGTTGTCATTTTGTAAAGCTGGTTAATGATGACACCAGCGACCATATCCTTTTTAAGCTCAATGACAATCCGCATGCCATCCCGGTCCGATTCATCACGGAGATCGGAAATGCCTTCAATTTTCTTGTTTTTTACCAACTCAGCGATTTTTTCAATCAGCCGAGCCTTATTGACCTGATAAGGAATTTCTGTCACGACAATGGCTTCGCGCGCGCTGCGGCGATCAACCTCTACCATCGCCCGCGAGCGGATCTGAACAATGCCGCGGCCGGTTTTATACGCCTCGCGGATGCCCTCCTTGCCGTTGATAAACCCAGCTGTAGGGAAATCCGGACCATGAATGATATCCATCAACTCTTCAATACCAAGACGCGGATCTTCTATGATCGCAATCAGACCATCGATCACCTCTCCTAGATTGTGCGGTGGAATTTTTGTTGCCATCCCGACCGCTATTCCTTCTGAACCATTGACCAGTAAGTTGGGATATTTACAGGGCAACACCAGCGGTTCTTCGAGGGATTCATCGTAGTTGGGGCCAAAATCAACGGTCTCCTTGTCGATATCAGCCAGCAACTCCTGGGCCATTCTGGCCATACGAATTTCGGTATAACGCATCGCGGCTGCTGAATCACCATCGACCGAGCCAAAATTCCCCTGACCATCCACCAGAGGATGTCGCATGGAAAATTGCTGGGCCATTCTGACAATAGAATCATAGACGGCACTATCACCATGAGGGTGATATTTACCGATGACGTCGCCAACGACCCGTGCCGATTTTTTGTAGGGTTTATTGTAATCATTACCAAGATCGTGCATGGCAAAAAGAATCCGGCGATGGACCGGTTTCAGCCCATCACGAACATCCGGCAAGGCCCGACCGACAATGACGCTCATGGCATAGTCCATGTAAGACTTACGCATCTCGTCGACAATATTTACCGACACCTTATTTTGTTCCGAAATCATCTATTCCTCCGAACTTCCAGTGGAAGTTTTTTTCTATGGTTATCAAACGTCGAGATTAACAACGTTAAGAGCATTCATTTCAATGAATTCCCGCCGTGGTTCTACTTGATCGCCCATCAGGACAGTAAATATTTCATCGGCTCTGACGGCATCTTCAATGCTAACTTGAAGCAAAATTCTTTTTTCAGCATTCATGGTTGTTTCCCACAACTGATCCGGATTCATTTCGCCAAGACCTTTGTAACGCTGTATATACTGACCTTTTTTTGCTCTATTAAGGATGGCATCAAGCAGTTCCTGACGATTATTAACTTCCTGTTCCTGTTTTCCTTCAACAGAAATAAAGATGGGATGATCTGCGCAGATATCTTCTACCTGACGATAAGCCTGGGTCAGCAGTTTATATTCATGGGTTGAAAGTATCTCAACTGTCTGCCGATCAATACGCGCATGTAAATTACCCAAACGCACGATAATCCGGTCAGGATCTTCCATTAAGTCGAAACGCGCCAGCGGTTCTATCTGCTGTAACTGCTCAACCAGGGGCTCAAGGGTAGCCTGATCCGCAAAGCCGTTACGAATTTTTCCGCGCAGAAAGATACTGAGAATCTGCGCTGGTATACCTCGGTTAACAATTTTATCGAAATGCGTATTGTAATCGATAATATGACGCAGCATAGGAATAATCTGCTTACCACGGACGATCTTCTGACCATTATCCATCTCCAAGGCAATCCCTTCTGTTCCGGTATCCAACAGATAATCAAGAAGGGTTTCATCATCTTTTAAATAGATTTCCTTTTTGCCACGTTTTACTTTATACAGCGGCGGTTGGGCTATATAAAGATGGCCACGCTCGATAATTTCGGGCATCTGCCTGAAAAAGAAGGTTAGCAGCAAGGTACGAATGTGGGAACCATCAACATCGGCGTCAGTCATGATAATGACCCGGTGGTACCGGAGCTTACTGACATCGAAGTCATCTTTACCAATACCGGTTCCCATGGCAGTAATAAGGGTTTTTATTTCGTTGGAAGTAAGAAGTTTATCAAATCGGGCTTTTTCTACGTTCAGTATTTTTCCTTTAAGCGGTAGTATCGCCTGGTAACGTCGATCACGTCCCTGTTTAGCACTGCCACCAGCAGAATCACCCTCGACCAGATAAATTTCACATAAGGCCGGGTCTTTTTCCTGGCAGTCAGCTAATTTGCCGGGCAAGGAAAGACCCTCTAATGCGCCTTTACGGCGGGTCAAATCGCGTGCTTTGCGTGCCGCTTCCCGGGCGCGCGCTGCTTCAATACCCTTATCAAGAATCTTTCTGGCGACCTGTGGATTTTCTTCAAGAAATGTTGATAACTGTTCGTTCATCATGGCCTCAACATGGCCTTTAATTTCTGAATTACCGAGTTTTGTTTTGGTTTGACCTTCAAATTGTGGATCCGGTATTTTTACTGAAATAACAGCAGCTATACCTTCTCGTAAATCATCACCAGAAATGGCTATTTTCACATTTTTAAGAAGGTTATTTGCGGTTGCATAGGTATTCATTGTCCGCGTTAATGCCGCCTTAAAACCGCTGAGATGGGTTCCACCTTCGTGAGTATTTATATTATTTGCAAAAGAAAATATTTTTTCATCAAAACCATCATTATATTGAATGGCTATTTCAATTTCCGCGCTATCTTTTTTACCATGAAAATAGATAGGTGCTGGATGAAGCGGGCTTTTAGCTCTATTCAAATATTCAACAAAAGAGCGTATGCCGCCTTCATACATAAATTCATAGAACTTATCAGAGCGCTCATCTGTAACTTTGATGCGCACTCCCGCATTTAAAAAAGCCATTTCCCGAAAACGTTGAGATAGGGTCTCAAAATTAAAGTTGACTGTTTCAAAAACAGCAGGATCCGGCCAGAATGTAATTTTAGTTCCTCTTTTAATTGTCGTACCAGATTCTGCTAGTGGTGCCTCTGGAATTCCTTGATGGTAACGTTGCCTGTATATTTTTCCAGCACGTCTTATTTCGAGTTCGAGGTTACTTGATAATGCGTTAACAACAGACACTCCAACACCATGGAGCCCCCCTGAAACTTTATAAGCACCTTCACCCTTATCATCAAACTTACCACCCGCGTGCAAAATTGTCATGACAACTTCTGCTGCAGATTTTTGATATTTATCAATAATTTCAATAGGGATTCCACGACCATTATCTTCAACTGTAATCGAATTATCTTCATGCATATTAACTAATATTTCGTCACAATAACCTGCCAAAGATTCATCAATAGAATTATCTATGACTTCGTATACAAGATGATGTAATCCTTGTGTTGAAGTTGAACCAATGTACATTGCAGGTCTTTTACGTACAGCTTCGAGTCCTTCAAGGACTTGGATACTAGCTCCACTATAATTTGATTCTTCAGTCATGAATTTTCCTTACTATCAAGAATTTTTCCATTATTAACATAAAATATTTTGTCTTTTTCTTTATAAAAAGAAGGTACTTTTAGAGAAGTTATAAATGATTGGTCACAATTAGATAATAAATTGTCAATTAAAATATTCTCTCTTATATCATCTATTTCACTAGTAACATCATCTATAATCAATAGAGGTTTATAATTCTTTTTATTTTGAAAATTTACTACTTGAGCAAATTTATAAAAAAGGAGAAAAGTTTTTTTTTGACCTTCTGACCCAAAATTTTCTAAATCAATATTATTTATTAAAAAAGAAATAGAATCTGTGTGCTGTCCGAGAAGCGTGTGTCCTATTGTTTTTTCTTTTTTTTCAATTTTATTAAAATCATCTCTTAATTTTTCTTTATAATTATTAATATCTATTTTTTTATATTTTATCAGATATTTTTCACCCTTAATATAATCATCATATTCATTTAAAATATTATTTAATTCTTGGATATATAAAATTCTTTTTTTAACTATTTCATATGATAAATCAATTAATTTTTCTTTCCATACATAACTATCTTTATTTTCTTTTAAACATATATTTCTGTTTTTAAGGCATTTCATATAGTTAAGATGAAAATCACTATAATTAACATCGATGAGATAAATAGATTTATCTATCAAATTACGTCTGAGTGATGGATTTTTTAATAAAAAATTTATTTCACTAGGAAAATATATTATAATTTTTAGAAGGTTTGAAACATCTTTAATCTTAGATTTTTTCCCATTTATTTCTATATTTCTTTCTCTATCAATTTGTATCTTAATATTGTAATGAACATTGTTTTTTAAAATTAAAAAATTTAGTATAGATTTTTTTTTATCATTTAATAAATTTTTTAAATTATTAGTTCTATAACTTTTACCAAAAACTAAAAAGTAAATTGATTCGACAATATTTGTTTTTCCTTGAGCGTTATCACCTACAATAAAATTCAGGAAAGCTGATGGTTCAAAACAAACAAAATCCAAATTTCTAAAATTTTCTATTTCTATTTTTTTAACTACCATTAAACTAAAATCTCATTGGCATAATTACTGATAAATATTCATCATTTTCAAATGGGACAATCATACCTGGAGAAATATTATCTTTAATATAAAATTTAAGTTTTTCACATCTTAAAACATTCAAAATATCTAAAATATATTTAGCATTAAAACCAATCGTTATATCGTCTCCATCATAAATAATATCCATTTCTTCTTTTGCATCTCCAAAATCTGGATTAGATGAAGAAACGGTCAATTTATCATCATTTATATTTATTTTTACCCCTTTTGTTTTTTCATTAGAAAGAACTGATATTCTTCTTAAAACATCAATAAATAATTTTGTATTGATGATAGAAAAATTATCTGATTTTTCGGGAATGACTCTTTTGTAGTCTGGAAAATCACCATCAATCATTCTCATGACAAAGGTTGTATTTTCATCGACATAATTGAATAAATTATCTGTTACTCCAATTTTTATTGATTTATTATCAGAATCAATGATTTTATTTAATTCTGTTATACCCTTTTTAGGTAATATAAAACCATTTTTGAATTTTTCATTTAGATCGACATTGAGAATTTTACTCATTACAGAAAGTCTATGACCATCTGTCGATACAAAATTAATTTTACCCTCATAAAATTTAATAAATATTCCTGTCAAATTAAATTTTGCTTCATCATTTGATACTGAGAAAACTGTTGATTCAATCATTTCATCTATTAGATTACTATCAAATTCAACTAATTCATGACTCTGATCTGGAAATTTTGGAAATTCATCAGGAGGTAATCCAACCAAATTAAAAACTGATTTATTACAAGATATTTCTACCCAATAATTATCTTTTTCTTTAATATTAATTAAATTATTTGGGAATTCTTTTATTATTTCAAATAATTTTTTTGCAGATATAGTTATTTTTCCTGATTTTATTATTTCACATTCAATAGAAGTTTTTAAACCTATTTCTAAATCTGTTGCTGATAAGGTTATTTTATTTTCCAATGCCTCTATGTATACATTTGAAAGTATAGGAACTGTATGTTTTTTATCAACAATTCCTTGTATTTTAAATAAGACATTTAAAAATAAATCTTTTTGAACTCTAAATTCCATAATCATATTCTCCTCAACAGGAATTACTTCTTTAATACCTTATAGATTTTAACCAGTAATAGTAGGCCCTGTTTATAAGTTGATAATTTTATAAATAACCTAAATATATAGACTTTTATTTTTTATTAAATTTATAAAAAGTGGTTTAATCCACAATTTTTTTTGTTTTTTTTAAATAGAAAATTAACTCAACAGTTTTTCCATTAATTTATCAACAGTCATTTTTAGACTCATATCTTTGGACATTTTTTCTTCTATTTTTTTTATTGCATGGATTATTGTTGAATGGTCTTTACCTCCAAATTTATCGCCTATTTCCGGATAAGATAAATTGGTCATGTTTCTACTTATATACATTGCAATTTGTCTTGGAAAAACAATATTTTTTTGCCTTTTCTGTGATTTTATATCTGTAGTTTTTATTTGGTAATATTCAGCTATGGTTTTTTGTATTCTATCAATTGTTATTTCTTTATTATTTTCCACTATTATATTTTTTAAAACTTCTTTAGCCATTTCGACGTTGATTGGTGTAGACGTCAAGCTTGAATATGCTCCAACCCTTATCAAATAACCTTCTAACTCTCTTACATTACTGGTAAGAGAATTAGCTAAAAAAGATATGACGTCCTCAGGTACATTTATATTATTTATCTCTGACTTCATTTTTAAAATTGCTTGCTTTGTCTCTGTATCCGGTTCTTGTATGTCTGCTATCAATCCCCATTCGAATCTGGATCTGAGTCTTTCTTCTAGATCCGGAATTTCTTTGGGAAATTTATCAGATGTTACAACTATTTGTTTATGTGACTCATATAATGCGTTAAATGTATGAAAAAATTCCTCCTGCGTACTTTTTTTCCCAGCTATAAATTGAATATCATCTATTAATAATACATCGATAGATCTAAATTTATTACGAAATTCTTCCATTTTTCCATGTCTCAAAGAATTTATGAGCTCATTAGTGAATTTTTCTGAAGAATAGTAGGTAATGGTCAAATTGTTATTATTTTTAATTATTTCATTTCCTATTGAATGTATAATGTGAGTTTTACCTAAACCTACACCTCCGTAAATAAAGAGGGGATTGTAAGTTGTTGCGGGATTTTTAGCCACTGCCATTGCAGCTGCATGTGCAAATTGATTTGATGTACCTGACACAAAGGTATCGAAAGTATATAAATGATTTAAATTTGAATAATTTGTTTTTTTAATAACTTGTTTTGTTTTAATTTCTTTTTTTTCATCATTTGCTGGTTCGTTATCTTTTTTATTTACCTCTTTATGTTTTTGTTTATTTATCTCTATTTTTAAATTTACTTTTTTACCAGTCAGTTCTTGTAATTTTATTACCATTATTTTTCTATAATTATCGTAAAACCAGTCCCTCACAAACTTATTTGGAGCTTCCAAAATTATTGTATCATCTGTATTGTTTACATAATTGAGCGGTTCAATCCAAGTTTTGACGTTTTGCTCACCTATTTCACTCTTTACGTTTCTAACAATTTCTATCCACAAATTTTCCATCATAATCACTCTTTTAATTAAAATAATTTTAAATCGACTTTTTATTATATCTTCATTCTTGGGCACCTTCCAGCTATTTCTTTTACAAAAAATATTGACTTTTCAAAAAATACACTTAAAATCAGTCTTTTGTCAGTTTTAGGAGATTATATATGTCAAAGAGAACATTTCAGCCCAGTCGTATAAAAAGAAAACGTACTCATGGTTTTCGTAAACGGATGCAAACAAAAAGTGGTCGTACCACAATTAACAGGCGTCGCGCTCAAGGTCGAAAGTCCTTGGCAGCGTCTATTCCTAAAAAATAATTGAGTTTTTTTTTTCCAAAAAAAAATCGTTTATTAAAATCACAAGATTTCAGGTTTGTGAAAAAAATGGGGTGCGTTCGAAAAACACCCCATTTTGTTTTGTTGACGAATCAGACTAACAATGATTTTTCTCGTCTTGGTATAACTGTCAGCAAAAAAAATGGAAATGCTGTAAAGCGCAACTTTATAAAGCGTTTTTTAAGAGAATTTTTTAGATTGAATCAGGCTGAATTACAAAATGGTGATTTTGTTATAATCGTGCGGCAATCTTTTAACCAAAAAAATTCGATTTTTATTAAAAATGAATTAGATGAATTATTCTCGAATCAGTAAATATTTTGTTTATCCTTTTATTTGCTTTATCGATTTTTATAAATATTTTATATCTCCCCTTACTTTGAATTGTTGCCGGTTTTTCCCTTCTTGCTCTTCTTATGCTCGCGAATCCTTAATTATCCATGGACTTTTAAAGGGTTCTTATTTTTCTATAATCAGGATCATTAAGTGTCATCCTTTCCACCCCGGTGGGTCTGATCCGGTTCCTCCTTCACATGATCAGGAAATGAGATAATGGACAATAGAACTATTATAGCTATCGTTCTAATTATACTGTTGTGGTCTGGTTACAGTATTTTTTTGGCACCCTCTTCACCAAACCCTGCTTCTCAGGAGAACTCTGAACAATCTGTACAAACAGATCCCCAGTCTGATGTAATTTTAGAGGAAAAAACTAGAATTGCTGAACAATTGGATCGTGGTGTCGATCATGAAGAAAAACTTATTGAAATTAAAAATAGCAAGTTCGATATTATTTTCTCATCCAGGGGAGCGACGATTAAGAGCATAAATTTATTTGATTTTAAGAAGGATAATAAGAGTGATTCTTTAAACTTTTATCTTTTAAATAATGATGATTTCAAATATTACTCTCTTAAAACTTTCTTTTCCGATGGTTTGAATATACCTGAGGATTTAATTTTTGAAATTGCTAATGATGTAGTTCCCTCTTTTGATGAAGAAAATAAGCTTACTGTCTCTTTTGTATCTGATTATAATGGTTTTTTATTAAATAAATCTTTTACTATTTATCGCGATTCTTATCATATAACGGTTTCCTATACTATTGAAAATACAAACCGTGATCATTTCTCCGGCATATATAATATTTCTCTTATAAATCCATGGTCTACTGATACAAAAAGTGATCTTTATTCTTTTGTTGGTCCTATTACTTTTGATGGTAATAAGCTTCAAGAAGATAAACCTAAATCTATTATAAAAAATTCCGTTATTTATGACAATTTTGTGTGGTCAGGCTATACTGATAAATATTTTCTTCAAGCACTGAATCCTGATGACAACACAAACCAGGTATTAATTCGTTATAGTTCAGATTTTATCCAAAACAGGTTTTCTTCAAATTCTTTTATTCTCTTGCCTGACCAGGCGGAATCTTTTCAACATACGGCTTATTTTGGTCCCAAAGAGCTTGAGTCGTTAGCTGCAAGCGATTCTTCTTTTGAAGAAGCTATTCATTTTGGTTTTTTTCATTTTCTGGCAAAACCACTTTTCGATGTTTTGCGTTTTTTTAATAGTTTTATTAACAACTACGGTTTTTCAATCATCTTGTTGACCGTTTGTATAAAACTTATTTTTTGGCCGTTGACTCAAAAAAGTTACAAGTCCATGCAGGGCATGCAGAAGTTACAGCCGGAAATGAAACGCCTTAAAGAAAAATATGCTGATGACAAACAACGATTAAACCAAGAAATGATGTCTTTTTATCGTGATAACAAGGTTAATCCCCTGGGAGGGTGCTTACCCATTTTGATTCAGATTCCCGTTTTCTTTTCACTTTACAGAGTCCTTTTGGCTTCAATTGAGTTACGTCATGCTCCTTTTATTTTGTGGATTACCGATCTCTCTGCTAAGGATCCCTACTATATTACGCCTATCATCATGGGCGCCTCGATGTTCCTGCAGCAGAAGTTGACCCCTACTAATCTTGATCCTACCCAGGAAAAGGTTATGTTGATGATGCCGATCATCTTTACTTTTCTCTTTTTGAACTTCCCGGCCGGTTTGGTTATTTACTGGTTGGTTAATAACCTTCTTACTATTCTTCAGCAGTTGCTTATTCGCCGCCAGGCTCAAAAGGCTTGATATTGCACTTATGATCAATGACACAGATACTATTATTGCACCTGCTACAGCGGTGAGCGAATCTGGTATTGCTGTTATACGGATATCCGGGAAAAAAGCCTTATTATTTTTAAAAGAATTTTTTTGTCCTGTTACTGCGATTAAAGAGTTTAAGTCACATTATTTGTATCTTGGTCATATTGTTAACAATGACCAAGCAGTGATTGATGAGGTTATGGCTGTTTATATGGCCGCGCCCCATAGTTACACGACTGAATCAGTGACTGAAATACATTGTCATGGTAGCAGTCAGGTGGTTCGTTTAATTTTAGAACTTGCTAACGCCTTTGGTATCCGTCTTGCTCAGCCAGGTGAATTTACCTATCGCGCCTACCTTAATGGACGCATCGACCTGGTTCAGGCCGAAGCTGTTTCGCGGCTGATTCAATCTACCTCTGAACTTTCGCGCAAATCTGCTCTACAGCAACTTGACGGTCGCTTAAGCCGCGAATTGCATGAATATTCAACGATTATTAAAGGATTGCTGGTTCATATTGAAGCTTGGATAGATTTTCCTGAGGAGGATTTGCCCGCAGAAAACCTCAGCCAAATTTCATCTACTGCAGCCGGGGTTCACGATCGAATGTCAACGCTGTTGGCAACCTATAGCTCCGGTCAGCATGTTCATGAGGGGGCCACTGTCGCTTTGGCTGGGTTGCCTAATGCCGGAAAAAGTTCCCTGATGAACGCCCTTCTCCAGCAGGATCGTTCTATTGTTTCTGATGTCCCCGGCACAACTCGGGATGTGATAGAGCAGTCAACACATATTTCAGGTATTCATGTTCGCCTAGTTGACACCGCAGGTTTGCGGTATTCTGATGATTTTGTAGAACAAGAAGGTGTTCGTCGCGCCCGTAGTATTGTTGCTGCCGCAGATTTGGTCCTTCTAATTCTTGATGGGAGTGTTCCTTTTTCTGATCAGTTTCTTGATCTACTGTCTGAGTTTTCCGGTTCAAAGGTGGTTTTGGTAGTTAATAAATCTGACCTTCCAACGACTCCAAAAAACCTTAATTTTTTTTCAGGTCCCGTCGTTTCTTTGTCGGCAAAGCATGGAGATGGGATGGGAGAGCTTCTAGATGTTATTTCTTCTTTTTTGGTAGGTGATTATCTCCCCTCATCAGAATCTCCCTATATAACTGAGAGGCGTCACTATGAAGCCCTGTCCGCCGCTGCACACCACCTTGGTTCTTTTATCGACAATATCGGCTGTGTTGACCTTGATCTTCTTTCAATAGACATGCGCGCTACCCTTGATGCCCTTGGTCAAATCACTGGTGTCGTTTCTACTGACGATCTTCTGGACGATGTTTTCTCATCCTTTTGTATTGGCAAGTAGGGTTGTTTCACGTGAAACATTTTTGAGTGGATAGATAATGGTGGGATACGGTAAGAAGTATGAAGTCATAGTGGTGGGTGCCGGACATGCGGGATGTGAGGCCGCTCTGGCTGCAGCGCGGATGGGTTGTTCTACCCTGTTGTTGACAATGGGACTTGATACTGTTGCCCAGATGTCTTGCAATCCTTCGATAGGTGGTTTGGCAAAGGGACACCTGGTTCATGAGATAGATGCCCTGGGTGGTGAGATGGGTTTGAATATCGATGAAACCGGTATTCAGTTTAGGCGACTGAATATGCGCAAGGGCCCAGCTGTACGTGCGGGTAGAGCGCAGGCAGACCGGATGGCCTATAGCGCAAGAATGAAACTGGTGCTTGAATCGGTGGGTCTTCTCGACTTGAAGCAGGGAGTTGTAGAAGAGGTTGTTGTCCAGAATTATCGCGTGGTTGGAGTTAAAACCCGAGAGGGGATAGGGTTTCTGGGGAGGTCCGTTGTGATTACGGCGGGCACTTTTATGCGTGGGCTGATCCATGTGGGTATGAATAGTTATGCGGGAGGAAGGGCCGGCGAGCCGGCAGCAGAAAAACTTTCAGTTTGTTTGCGCTCTTTGGGGTTTGTTGTTGGCAGGTTAAAGACAGGAACACCTGCTCGTCTGTCCGCACGGTCAATTAATTTTTCCAAGCTCGAAACGCAGCCGGGTGATGCCGTAATCCGACCATTTTCATTTTTGAATGATAAGATAGAACGGGATCAGGTTGATTGTTATATAGCTAATACAAACGAAAAAACCCATGAAATTATTCGTAACAATATTCATAAGTCACCATTGTACGCGGGGGTGATCGAGGGTGTAGGGCCTAGATACTGTCCATCAATAGAAGATAAGGTTGTTCGCTTCCCCGACAAATTGAGTCACCAGTCGTTTGTGGAGCCGGAGGGGGTAAAGGGTGCCGAGATGTACCCTAGCGGGCTATCAACGTCCTTGCCGGCGGATGTCCAGTTGCAGTATTTTCGTTCGATGCTAGGATTTGAACGGGTAGAAATTATGCGTCCAGGGTATGCCATTGAATATGATTTTGTTGAACCCAGGCAAATCAAGTCAACATTGGAAACTCGAGAGGTAGCTGGACTTTTTCATGCCGGACAGATTAATGGCACATCTGGATATGAAGAGGCAGCGGGCCAAGGGTTGCTGGCAGGAATCAACGCTGCATTGCAGTGTCAGCAGCGGGATCCACTGGTCATCAGAAGGGATCAGGGTTATCTTGGGGTGATGGTTGATGACCTGGTTACCCAGGAAACGACAGAACCTTACCGGATGTTTACCTCCCGCGCAGAGTACCGCCTGTTGTTACGTGAAGATAACGCTGACCTGCGACTTACGGGGATAGGGAAGAATGTTGGGTTGGTGGCTGATGACCGTTGGCAACGTTATCAGAAAAAGGTTGAGTTGATGGAAAGGGCAGTCGATGTTTGCCGAGGAACTACGATAACCAACAAAAATGAAAGATTTTGCTCTTTGTTCGGGCTTGGTGAATTAAAGAGTGGAATAACCCTTGAACAGGTCATCAAGAGACCGGAGGTCTCACTTCAGCAAGTCAAAGAAGAGATCCCTGAGTTAAGCGACCTGCCGGAAAAAGTTCTTGAACAGTTAGAAATAGCGATTAAGTATGAAGGTTATATCAGTCGTCAGATTGAACAGGTGGAGCGTTTCGTCGAGTTTGAAAAGGTGAAGATTCCAGATGATATGGATTATACCGAGATTGCGAGTATATCAACTGAAGTCAGAGAAAAGCTGATAAAATATCGACCCTCCAGTCTGGGACAGGCAGGACGCATACAGGGTGTTACGCCCGCAGCGGTAGCGGTATTGAATATATATTTGAGAAAAAATTCACGTGAAAAAAAAACTGAAACTAGGCGCTGAGGCCCTTGGCATCGGAGCTTTAAGCGACGATCTTGCTGGTCGGCTTATTGAGTTTGCAGAAGAGCTATTGCGCTGGAATGTCCGGATTAATCTGACATCAATTAGAGAGATGGAGGGGGTAGTGGAAAAGCATATCCTCGATTCTCTGGTGGTAGCGAGACTTCTTGATAAATCGTCAAGAATTCTGGATATGGGATCTGGTGGCGGCATCCCGATCATTCCTCTTGCGCTAGCCTTGCCACATCAAGCGTTTTTTTCCGTTGATAGTGTCGGAAAAAAAATAAATTTTCAGCACCATATAAAGCGCAGATTTGGCTTGAAGAATCTTGAAATCCGCTGTGCACGTCTTGAAGACCTGAGTGATGCAGGACCAGTCTGGAATGGTTTTGACGTTATCATCGCGCGCGCTCTTGCCCATACGAATGATTTATTAGCGTTGGCGCTGCCGCTCATCAAGCCCGCAGGGGTGTTGATTGCGATGAAGGGACCCGAGGGACCAAAAGAATTGGCCGCTATTGACGCCCGGTGGCACAGATTTTACGAAATCCCCAAAGAGGTATTGACCTATCAATTGCCGTTTTCCGGGGTTGAACGATGTCTGATCAGCATAAGAAGAACTGCGTTCTTGGGCACATAACCTGGTGTTCAAAGGATACAAAACCCTAAGAAAAGAACGTGCAGATTGAGTTCTTTAAGCTAAAAAAGAACAAGCTTATGTGGTAGATTGACGCATTATGAACTGATGTAAAGCAAGGAGATTGATTGTGGCACGGATTATCGCTATAGCAAATCAAAAAGGAGGGGTGGGTAAAACCACCACTGCAGTTAATCTGTCAGCCTCCCTGGCCGCAGCTGAGAAGCGCACATTGCTTATCGATATGGATCCACAGGCGAATGCCTGTAGTGGCCTTGGAATTGATAAAACAACTGTGATATCAACCGTTTACAGTGTTTTGTTGGGTGAAAAGAAAGCGTCAGAAGTAGTTTGTCATACGGATTTGGAGTTTTTGGATGTGCTACCATCCAATACCGACCTGACCGGAGCAGAGATTGAACTGATTGATACAGAAAACCGTGAACAACAGTTAAAAGGGGCATTGGAAGAAATCCGTTTGCACTATGAATACATTATCATCGACTGTCCACCCTCCCTGGGTCTACTGACGATCAATTCATTAGCAGCCGCTGATGCAGTATTGGTGCCCTTGCAATGTGAGTTTTATGCCATGGAGGGTCTAGGCCAGCTGACCCGGACGATCAGGTTAGTTCAGCAGGAATTAAACAAAAAGCTTGAGTTGGAGGGTATTCTCCTGACCATGTTCGATGGCAGAAACAATTTATGTCATCAAGTAAGTCAGGAAATTCGCCAACATTTTGGTAATAAGGTGTTTAACGTTGTGGTCCCACGTAACGTCCGATTGTCTGAGGCACCCAGTTACGGCAAGCCGGCTCTGCTTTATGATATTGCATCACGTGGGGCACAGGCATATATCGATTTAGCGGGTGAGTTGGTAGCAGGAGGAAATCATGTCTAAAAGGCCGGCCCTTGGTAAGGGGATAGGTGCCCTGATAAGTTCGGCAACACAAGAAGGAGGGAAAAAATATTTTTCCTGCCCTATTGAAGAGCTGAAACCTCACTCTCAACAACCGCGTAAAAACTTTGACGATAAAAAAATGGCGGAATTGATTGCTTCGATCAAAGAAAAAGGTGTCATTCAGCCCCTCGTCGTTCGCCAGCAGGGAGACCATTATCAGATCATTGCCGGGGAAAGACGTTGGCGGGCAGCACAAAAAGCCGGACTGGACAGACTTCCGGTTGTCATTCAGGATGTCAGTGAGAATCATGCCTTGGAGATCGCACTGATTGAGAATATTCAGCGTGAAGATCTAAATCCCCTGGAAGAAGCCGGAGCTTATCGTTATCTTGTAGATACCTTTGATTTGTCTCAGGAGGATGTCGCCCAGCGTGTCGGCAAGGATCGCAGTAGCGTAGCAAATGCTCTGAGGCTGCTGCGCCTACCGGAAAAAATCAAGGGGCTGGTGACCGCTAACCAGCTGAGCATGGGCCACGCGCGAGCACTTTTAGCCCTTGAACGGGAAGAAGATATTGTAGAGGCGAGTCATGAGATCCTCAGAAAAAATCTGTCGGTGAGGGAGACGGAAAAACTTGTCAAAAAAATCAAAAACTTTAATGGTGTTATAAAAGAAAAAAAGAATCCGGTAGTAGATCCTGACACTTTGGACTTGATTAATGAGTTGGAAATGCATCTGGGTACACAAGTCAAGCTGGTGAATAAGAGCCGCGGCGGTAAAATAGAAATTCACTATCACGATGATAATGAGCTCTTCAGATTGGTAGAGCAACTGTTCGCAAAAGCAACAAAAGATTGATGTGCGTTGGCAGGCTTCAGATAGAGATGAGGACGTTTGCGGACAGAAACTGATAGGTAACCCAAAAAATGAAAAGGTGTGTCCATGTTTAGTGGCAAAAAAGATGAAAAGACCCAGATTAAAAAACCGGTAGATATCGATAAAGCAGATATCAAGGCCTTTTTGGGTCAGGGAAGTCATTTCGAGGGGAAACTGAATTTTGATGAACTGGTACGCCTGGACGGGAACTTCACTGGAGAAATCTGTTCCAGTGATACCCTGATTGTTGGTGAGACGGCCAGCATCGAGGGGCAGATCAGTGTCGGCGCGCTGATTCTCAGTGGTCGGTTTGTCGGTGGGATTAAAGCGACCAGCCGAGTTGAATTACGCGCTCCGGCACAAGTCGACGGTACGATAGAAACACCCAGCCTGAAAATTGATGAAAAAGTGATATTCAACGGCGAAATCAAGATGTCCAGCGGCACTCCTCCACAGACTACGCAAAAAGCTGAGAACAACAAAAAAAAGGAAGAAAAGACGGTGTCGGAGTAGGAGCATTAGGGTGCTGTATTTCAAGAGTCAAACAGAGTGTTGACAAGAGTTATAAAGGTATGATAGCAATGCCGTTCTTTCATAGCATATCTATTTTCGCCAACCGGTATAACTGTATACTGTATACACAAATGATCGGCTTGGCATTTATCGTAACAAAAGAGGTGAGCTAGGTGATTAGCCTTGACTGGACACTCATTCTTCAGTTTATAAATTTTATTGTTCTGCTCT
>Ga0209947_1000696_pt1 | contig 20636 bp, 15 predicted proteins | sample SalPonR2_B_D2_MG_FD_185706 | JGI IMG/M metagenome (GOLD analysis project Ga0209947, IMG submission 185706) | Salt pond soil microbial communities from South San Francisco under conditions of wetland restoration - Salt Pond MetaG R2_B_D2_MG... ...
CCTGGCGCGGCGGTCATGGGCGTGGCGTCCTGGAGGTCGGAATCGGCGACGAACGTTGGGGGGACCGAGCCATACCAGAACACCGACGTCGCGATCGGCTGGCGAATCTCACCCGTCACGATGACGAGATCGAACGATGCCATGACGCCGGGGTCGCTGACCTCGTCGAAGCGGCGCACCTCGAGGCCGCCGACCGCTCGCAGGGCCGCTCGCAGGGCTGCGTCGTCAGGGCCGACGATCGCGACCCTCGTGGACGCAGCTTCCGCATCGAGGACACGTCGGGCCACGTCGTCAGCCGGTTGCTGGTCCCTTCCACTCGTCCGCACCTCCAGGACACCGTCGCCCGGAAGGTCGATCGGCAGCTCGAAGGAGCCTCGGCCGTCACGGTCGATGTCGACCTCGAGGCCGGACCATGGAAGGCTGGTTTCCGACCCGATCGGCCGAAAGAAGACCTGAACGCGCACGACGTCGCCCCGCTGGAGCCCGACCGTGCGGACCTCGCCGCTGACGGTCCATCGGTCGCTGGAGGCGCCACGCGATCGGACGTCGACGTTCGCGACGCCGACGTTGACGAACGGTCCACCGATCTCGTAGCGCTCGACGTCGAGGCCGGCGGTTTCGTACGGCTCCTGCAGGGCCACATCGATCGACGCGTTCGTCGAACCGTCCGTGACGATCAGCCAGCGCGTCGACTCGCTGGGAAGGGCGAGCGACCTCGCGGCGTCGAGGGCCTCCTGCCAGGCCGGCGTCGTGTCCTCCGCCTCGACCGCCTTCACGAGGTCGACGACGTCCTGGCCGGGTCGCTGACGCGCCGCGAGCACCTTCACCTCATCGCCGACGAGCAGAAACGAAACCATCGGGCCGTCGCTCGACCGTCCCCAGGTGTCGACCAGCCACGCGACCGCCGCGTCGAACCTCGTCGGTTCGACGTCGGCCGTCCGCATCGTCCGCGAAGCGTCGAGGAGCACGACGACGTGGTCGGCGGCATTCGCCTGGCCGGGTCGCGGACCGGCGAGCGCCAGGACGGTGATCGTCGCGATCGCGAGGTGGAGCCAGAGGGCCGGGCTCCGCCACGGAACGGTGCGCCGGTTTCGTGTGCCGCCCCTGCTCGACGCGACCTTCCGCCACAGGAAGAGGCTCGCGGTGGCGTGCTCCTCGCGTCGCAACGTGTGGAGAACGACGATGAAGGGAAGGAGAACGGCCAGCAACGCCAGCACGCTCGGAGATGCGAACGTCACGTGATGAGGCCGCTCCGGCGGAACGTGGTCAACAGCCCCGCGACGTCGTCGCGGTCGGAGCGGACGGAGACCCAGCGACCCTCCGCCTTCCAGACGGCGTTCCGAACCTCCTCCTGCCAAGCCCGGAAGACCTCACGGTACTCGCTCAATGCGCGCGCATCGACGTACCGCTCCGAGCGCTCGTACGTCTCGACGTCCACCAGCCGTGCCCAACCGAGCACGTCCTCGTCCGGGTCCGCGTCCTGCCGTCCGAGCACTTGAATGGCCACGATCTCCTGGCCCCGGGCCCGCCAGATCTTGACCGCCTCCTGAACGCCGTCCATCAGCCAGTCGCTGATCACCACGAGGAGCCCGCGGCCATGGAGGTTGTCGAGCGACCGTCGCGCGACGTGGTCCAGCCGGCCGGCGGAGCCGCGAGGCACGATCTCGGCGATGCGCTCCATCTCGTGTTCGAGGTTCAGAAACTGGCTGAACGGCCGTCCCCAGCGGAGCTCCTCGTCGCCGAACGACGCCATGACGGCGCGATCCGACGCGTTGAGCGTCAGGAATCCGCATAGCGCCGCGATCTGCTGCGCCAGACGCCACTTCGAAGGGTCCAGGCTCATCGACGCGGACCGGTCGAGCAGCACGGACACGCGCAGTTGCTGATCGACCGTGAACTGGCGAACGACGGTCCGCCCGTGGCGGGCGTAGACGTTCCTGTCGAGGTAGCGAAGATCGTCGCCGATCTCATAGTCGCGATACTGTGCGAACTCGATGCCGGGCCCGATCGACTTCGAGCGTCGCGCTCCGACGCCGACGTCCGCCTTCGCATGCAACGGCAGCCATTTCGATCCACCGACGCGCGCACGCACGCCCGCTGGGAGAAGACCGTTCATGCGGCGCGCGCCACCACCGAGTCGAGAATGGTCTGGATGATGTCGTCGACGTCGACCCCGTTGGCGTCCGCTTCGTAGTTCGTCTGGATCCGATGCCGCAAGGCGGGGCGCGCGACGGTGCGGACGTCGTCGACCGCCACCGCATGACGCCCCGCCATCAGTGCTCGCGCCTTGGACGCGAGCACCAGCGACTGGGCGCCGCGCGGACTCACGCCGTAGCGCACGTAGCGCCGGACCCTGTCGGGCGCTTCGTCGAGGTCGGGTTGCGTCGCACGTACGAATCGGGCGATGAGGCCGCGCAGCTCCGTCGAGAGCGGAACTTCGCGCGTCCAGCGCTGAAGATTCAGGATGTCCAGCGGTGTCAGTACCTCCGGAGCGTCTGCCATCTGGACGCCGGTCGTCGACTCGACGATGGACTCCAGCACGTCCTGAGACGGGAAGGGCAGCAGGACCTTGAACAGGAACCGGTCGATCTGCGCCTCGGGAAGAAGGTAGGTTCCTTCCATCTCGATCGGGTTCTGCGTCGCGAGCACGAAGCAGGGCGAGGGAAGCTCGTACTCGTTCCCCATGACCGTCACGGTCCCCTCTTGCATCGCTTCGAGCAACGCCGACTGCGTCTTCGGGGTCGCACGGTTGATCTCGTCCGCGAGCACCATCTGCGCGAAGATCGGGCCGGGTTGGAACCTGGTCTCCATGGCGCCTTGCTGGCCCGGTACGAGGGCGAACGTCCCGGTGATGTCGGCCGGCATGAGATCTGGCGTGAACTGCACGCGCGAGAACTTCAACCCGAAGACGCGGCCCAGCGTGCGCACGAGCAGCGTCTTGCCCAGTCCGGGTGCGCTCTCGATCAGAACGTGCCCTCCGGACAGCAGGGCCGTGATGACCTCGTCGACGACGCGGTCCTGGCCGATGACGACCTTCCTGACCTCGTCACGCCCCTCGTTCAGGCGTCTGAGCGTGTCGCGAAGGCTCATCGCTTCGTCCGTCACAGGCGCCGTTTTCGGACTCGCATGGGCTTCATGTGGCATGCTCCCCACCTCGCTCGAGATATCGTCACTGCGACTGAGACGCGACTCTTGCGGCCTCAGGCAGGAAGTACCGACGCACCACGTCACGGTGCGTCCAGCCTACGGTTCGGGATGGCGTGCCGTTCTCGTCGGCACGATCGAACGCTCGTGTTGGCGGAGACGCCGTCACCTCGCGGTCACGCTCGTCGCCTGCGGTCGGCGCGAAGCTCGATTCGATCCGTCGACCGTCCTCCCGATCGCCGGCCTCCAGAGGCGAGAGCTCGACCTGTGCGTCGTCCCGTTCGAAGTCGGAGGCGGGCCCGTTCAACTCCGCGGATCCTCCACCTGCCGCATCGCCCGCACCGTCCGACGACTGCTGAGCCGCACCAGCCGCACGACCGGCACCCTCACCCGCGGCTCGCATGAGGGGTTCCATGCCGTCTTCGCGATCGCCTGTCGACTCACGAGCGACGTTGACCTGCTCGCCGTAGGGGTTGTCCGCCTCGGCCCCGAACGCCTCGGTCGGTCCGTCGAGCGCACTGGCTTCACGCTCCTCCGCCCTTCGTTCGAGCGCCTCGGCGAGTCGCTCGAGGGCCGATCGCTCGCTCGCGCCGGAGGGGTCGTTCGCGGGACGCGCATCGACCTGATCCGGAATGTCGCGACCCTCTTCGCCCTCCGTGGCCTCGTTTCCGAAGCTCGGTACGGACGCATTCGAGTCTTCGCCCCGACCCCGGTCGATGCCTTCAGGCATCGCTTCCCGGACGACCTCTTCGAGCGAGCCGCCGGTTCGCTCCACGGCATCGTCGAGGAACGACAGGAGATCTCCGATCATCTGGTCCGCTTCGGCGACGTCGATCGACGTTTCGCCGAGCCGCACGGCGAGGTCGGCGAAGCCCTCTGCGACGGCGCGCAGGTAGGGATCGCGCTCGGCGATGGGTTCGCTGGCGAGCTGATCCGCGATGGTCTCGGCGAGCTCGACCGTCTCTTCGACGGACGCGGGTGCGAGCGACGCGCGCGTCGTCGGGGATGCCGCCGTGGCGGGCACGGACGACGGTGCAACGTCGGGCACCGGAATCGCCACCGCCAGCCCGGCTGTCACGGCGAGACCGACGAGCGTCGCACGGAGGCCTCGGGGTAGCGGCTCTCGAACGGCCGGTCGCAGGTCGAGCGCTGCGAGGCGGCGGTCGACGTCGGCGAGCAGGAGACGCTGGACCACCGATTCCGGCTCGTTTCCGTGACGTTCGAGGACCTCGAAGGCCGTCGAGATCGCCTGGCGTTGCCCGAGGCCGTGATCGCACCTGCGCGCGATCGAGAGCAGGCTCGGCGCGCGAGCGACGGCGCTCGCGAGCATCACGATCGCCGTCGCCAGGAAAGCCGCGAGCATCACCGCTCCCGTGAACGCGAGGTTCGCATCGGACCACGCCGCGCCGGGCGCGCGTGCGAGCCACCGAAACGGCCACGAGGCGATAGCGGCGGCGGACGCGACGATGAGCGACACGACGAGCGCCCGCTCGAACGCGCCGCGCCACCACGTGCGCCGTGCGCGTCGGAGAGCCTGATTCATGCGTAGCGACGACGTCGTCGTGCTCGTGTGCGACAAGACCGGATCACGTATCCATTCTTCGCGCGCTTCGGAACGAGCGTCCGGCTCACGATTCCGTGAGCGCTCCGCGCGCCGGGGACAAATGTCCCGCAAGTCTATCGCACCGTTCGCGTTCAGGACGCGCTGCCCACCGTCGAGGGGGTACACGGGCCGCGCCTGCGCCGTCGCGGCCCGTGCCGATGACGCCGCTCAATCCTTGAACGACCTAGCCATGAACACCGCCGCCACGACCGCCGCGATCGGCGGCAGCGCGAACGTCACGGCCACATCGGCCGCCATGGGTAGCTGTTGAAAACCCAACAGGAAGAAACGCATGAGGTCCAGCTGGTAGCTGACGGGGTTGACGTAGACGAGCGTCTCGATCCACCAGGGAAGCTGCACCACCCAGCCGCCGCCGATGGCGTAGACACCGACGCGACGGAGCTCCTCGCGCAGTGCCTCGGGAATCTGCAGGAACCCGACGCCGCCGATGATTCCCTTCAGCGGGAAGATCGAGCCGGACAGGAAGTAGAGCGGCTGGATGACGCCGTTGGAGATGCTGCCGAAGCCCTCGAACGTCTTCATGCGCGAGGCGATGACCACGCCGAACGCCGTGATCAGGAGTCCCATGAAGAACATCACGGCCCAGGCTCCCAGGAGGCCCGCGAGGTTGAAGCGCACCCCGATGACCGGCGCGAGGAGCAGCGGAATGCTCCCCTGGACCAGGGCGATGGTCGCGCCGCCCAGCAGCTTGCCCAGCGTGACCGACAGCATCGGCGCGGGCGAGACGATCACCTCGCGTAGCAGGCCCACCTCGCGGTCCCAGACCAGCGCGATCGCGCACTGCAGCGACGAGAACAGGATGTTCAGGGTGATCACGCCGGGCAGGATGTACTGCGCGTACGTGTAGCCCTCGATCTCGCGCAGCGACGCGCCCAGGCCGAAGCCGAGGATGATCAGCCACAGCACGGTGCGCGACACGCCGCCGAAGATCTGCGAGCGGTCGCGGCGGTAGCGCAGCAACTCGCGGCGCCACATGACGCCGACCACCGCCAGCGAGACGCGCCGGTGCCGCGACGGAAGCCCGATGCCGATCACCGCGAGAACTCCCCGCCCCGAGCGGCGTAGCTCTTCATCAGCGCGCGCGGGCCCGCCTCCTCGTCGCGCAGGGCGCTACCGGTGAGCGTGAGGAAGACGTCCTCGAGGTCGGTCGCACCATCCGTTCGCTCCACCAGCACGGACGGCTCGCCCAACGCGACCAGCGAGCCGTGATCGATGATGCCGACCCGGTCGCACGCCTCGGCCTCGTGCAGGTAGTGCGTCGTCATCAGCACCGTCATGCCTTCCGCCCGGAGCGCCTCGATGCGGTCCCAGAGATGCCGGCGTCCCTGTGGATCGAGGCCCAGGGTGGGCTCGTCGAGGAACAGCACGCCGGGGCGGTGCATCAGCGCCCGGGCGAGTTCCAGGCGGCGCTTCATGCCGCCCGAGAAGGTCCGCACGCGGCGATCGCCCGCATCGACGAGCGACGCCCACGTGAGCGCCTCGGCGATCCGGTCGCGACGCTCGCGGCGAGGGACGTCGTACAGCACGGCGTGGATCTCGAGGTTCTCCCGGGCCGTCAAGCGCTCGTCGAGGGCGGGATCCTGGAACACCATTCCGAGGGTCCGACGCACCTCCTGCGCCTCGCTCGTCACGTCGTGCCCGAGGACCTGGGCGGAGCCGGAGGTCGGACTCGTCAGGGTGGTGAGCATATGGACAGTGGTGGTCTTGCCGGCACCGTTCGGACCGAGAAGCGCGAAGAACTCGCCCCGTCCGACCTCGAACGATACGTCCTCGACCGCCACCACGTCTCCGTAGCGGCGGCCGAGGCCCGTGCTCACGATCGCGGGAGCATGGTGCTCCAAAGGTCAGCCTCCCAGGGTCGAGCGAGCCTCCTCGAGCGCCTCCAGCAGCTCGCCGCAGGCGGCGGCAGGATCGCCCGCCAGCTCGTGGTCGTCGTCGACCTCGTCTTCGTCGTCGGCGTCGTCGCTGCCGGCTTCGCCCTCTTCGGCGTCGTCGTCATCGTCGTCGCCCCCGTAGCCGAGTGCGGCGAGCATACCCGTCACGGCCTCGTCCACGTCGCCGGCCACGAGGCCGAGGAAATCGGTGAGATGCGCATCGTACAGATCGCCGACCGCGACGACGTGCTCGAAGGCGATCGCGTCGTCGCCGGCCTGGTACGCCAGGCAGGCGGGCTCGGTCACCTCGACCAGATGGGCCGAGAGCCGCCGGACGTCGCGACCGGGGTACAACGCCGCGTCGGAGACGGACTCGAGAATGCCGACGAGGCTCTGCGCGGGCGCTTCCGCCTCTTCGGCGTTGCTGGGAAGCACGTCGGGGATCGTCGCGGTCGGGTAGATGTCACGCAAGGTGTCGAAGTACTGCTGGGCGAAGCTGTCCTGCTCGGCGCTGGCGAACTCCGCCAGGCCCGCCCAGAGCTCCTCAACGCGCTGAAGGGCGGCCCAGCCGATCGGGTACTCCCACGGCTCGTCCTCTTCGATCGCCTCTTCGACCCCCTCCGCCACGCCGCCCTCTGCGAGAAGCAGGTCGGCGGTCACGGCGGCCCGGAAGGCGGTGCTGGCCCGCACGTCGTCGGGTACGACCGCGGCGTAGGCGACCGCATGCACGTCGCGCACGGCGGTCACCGCATCGGTCACGTCCTCGCCACCTTCGACGGCGTCCTCGAGCTCCTCGATCGCCGATTCGAGCGCGGCCAGCGTATTCGGCGCAGCTGCGGCCAGCGTGCCGGCGAAGCGAGGCAGGTCGGCCTCCTCGATCGCTTCGACGTGCTCGGCGAGCTCGTCAGGAACGGTTCCGTACGCGTCGAGCAGCGTCAGGCGCACGCCCATCATCTCGAGCCCGAACGCTCGGCTCTGCAGGACGGTGTCTTCGAAGAACGGGTCGGCGCCGTACTGGGCGGCGGCGCTCCCCGCGAGCAGGGCGACGGCGGTCACGACGGCCACCACCGAGCGACGGAACGAAGCGACGTGACCGATCATTGCGGCGGCACCACGCCGATCTCGGCCGAGTGCGCGCCGCGGCCGGCCTGAACCTCGCCGATGACGCACAGGCACTCCGTGTCGATCACCGAAGCGCTGTCGGACAGACCGTTGGCGGTGTACACCTTCGAGCCGTCGGGCGTCACGGCGAGGCCCCAAGGCCTGCGCCCCATCTGCTCACGGATCGTCGCGATGACCTCGCGCGTGTCCGTGTCGATGACGTAGACGGCGCTCGTCCCGCCCCCCGCGACGTACAGGCGCGGACGGACGGGATCGACCTGCATCTCGACCGGACGCGAGTCGAGACCGAGGTTGATGGTGTCGATCACGCTGTGCGTGGCGACGTCGATGACGGTGACGGTGCCACCGATCTCGGCCGAGACGTAAGCGACGCTGCCGTCGAGCGCGAAGTCGACCTCGCGCGGCCGGTTCCCGACCAGCACGTGGGTCACGACCTCCATCGCTTCGGTGTCGATCACCGTCACGGTGTGGGTCGCCTCGGCGGTGATGTATGCGAAGCGGCCGTCGGGGCTGACGGCGACGCCTTCGGACTCGATTCCGACCTGGAAGACCCCCAGCCGCTCGCCGGTCTGTGCGTCGTAGCCGGCACCCTGGGCGGTGGCTTCGAGGGCGGCCCAGATCTGGCTTCCGTCGGGGCTCACCGAGACGCGCTCGGGGTTCCCGCCGGCCCGGATCTCGGTCACGACCTCGTTCGTGCGAACGTCGATGCCGAGGATCTTGTCCTCCGGCGTTTCGAGGACCGGATTGAAGTCGCTGATGGACACGTAGATGATCGAGCCGTCGGGGCTCACGGCCATGCCGCGGGGCCGCACTTCGCCCGGCCGACCGGAGATCGTGATGGTGTCGATCACCTCGTCGGTGGCGGAGTCGATGACGGTGATGTCCGCGCTGAACTCGTTGGCGATATAGACGCGGTAGCTCCCGGCCTCTTGCGCGGAGGCGCTGGCGAACAGGGCGACCACGAGGCCGACGAGGACCCTCTTCAAGACGGTCCAGGGGAGGGCGCGCGGAGGCGCCGCAGCGCGGCGGCCGCGCGACGTGCGGGACTGCGGAAGTACGGGGACGGTTCGGATCACGATCGTTCAGGGGCTCCTTTCCGGAGGCCGCGCCAGCGCGGCTCCGAGACGAGATGGAAACGGACTAGCGTCGACAGTCCGATCGGTTGGCGAGGTCGCCGATCTGATCGAGGCGCTCGGTCGGATCGGTCCCAGGAAGGTAGATGGCGGGGAGCTCGCCGACGAGCAGGCCCAGGCGGAACGGCTCCAGCTCCTGCTCGCGTATTTCGACGAGGTACATCGACTGGCGCAGCTGGCGGTCCCAGGGACGGAAGGTGGCGCCGATCCCCTTCCACAGGTCGAACACCGCGCCCTCCGCCGTCAACCTGCCGAGCACGTCGCTCGCGGCGGTGGAGCGCCCGAAGAATGCGGCCTCGTAGAGGATCTTGACGGCTTGGTAGGCGGCCCAGGCGGGCGGATCCATCGGCTCTTCCCAGCGTGCGCGGTAGCGGGCGTTGATCTCTCGTGCCCCGTAGGCGTCCAGCGTCGCCTCGAACGCCAGGATGCGCTGCCCGGCACCCAGTGTCGGTGCCGCGTCCCGCGATGCGGCCATGAAGGTGCGCGTCTGCGTCTCGGCGTCGGGGTGAGCGGCGACCGGAAGTTCCAGCCCTTCCGCCTCGAGAGCGGCGAGCCATCCCAGCTGCTCCTCGGCCGATAGCAACAGCACGACCAGATCGGCGTTCGCGCGACGAATCCGTCGCGCCACGTCTTCCACCTCGCCGGTGTCCGCAACGGCTTCGTCACCGACGATCCTGACCCCGAAGTGACGCTCGTTCAGCGACCAGCGGGCGCGCTCGTGCAGCGCTTCGCCGCGCGCGTCGTCGGAGCGCAGGACGAACCAGCGACGGAAGCCGGAGCGTACGTACCAGCCGGCCATCGCGTCGAGGTACATCGCGTCGCTGGGCTCGACGTGGAACGTCGTCGGCTTGCACGCCTCGTTGCGGAGCACGTCCGCGGACTCGCCGGCGTTCAGGAACGGAACGCCACGCTCGGCGCTCCACTCGGAGAGCGCGTCGGCGATCTCGAGGCCGCCCCAGCCGCCGACGAGGGCGAACGCGCCCTCCTCGTCGACCAGCCGCTGCGCCTCGGCCACCGCGGTGGCCGCGTCCGCGGCGACGCCGATCGGCACGCCGAAGTCGATCCCGAGCATCGTCGCGTTGAGGCCGAACTCCTCGGCGACCATCGTCGCTCCCTGGCGTACGGCGCGGTCGACGGCATCGGCGACGAGATCCGCTTCGGGCCGTTCGGGAGCGACGACGCCGATGACGATCGGGGGCACCCCGTTTTCGCTCTGTGCATGGGCGCGTCCGGCGAGCCCTGCGAGCGAGACGACCGCGAGAACGCCACCGATCCAGGCGACCCCGGTGCGTGCCACGTTGGCGGGCAGCGATCGGAACGGAAGGTTCATGGTGCGACTCCTGTCATGCTGCGACTCCTCCTCCCCGCGCGCTCGACGCCGTTCTGCGGTGACCGATCGCTGTCGGCAGGAGGTCCTGGGTTCGGAACCTCGCGAGGATACCGGTCGCCATGGTCGGCGTCGTGGGTGTACCGTTCCAGCTCCCGGTCGCCACGGGCCCGCAGAGTTGCCCAGTCGCCGGGACGCGCGGCGCCGCGGCCGAGGGTCGAGCCTCTCCTGATCCGCGTTCGAGCGTGAGGAAGAGTGTACGAAGCGGCGATAAGGGCACCGTAAGCGGGCTACCGTGGGCGGGCTACCGTGAATAGGCCACCGTGAGCGAGGAGGACGATGCGCATCCTGATCCTGGAGGACGAGGCGGACATCGCCGAAGGCGTGGTCGAGGTGCTCCAACGCGACCGCTACGTCGCGCACTGGGTCCGGGACGCGGACGAGGCGCTGCATGCCTTCGCCGAGGGACCGTTCGACCTGGCCATCCTCGACGTGATGATCGGAGCCGACGAGGATGCCGGCTTCGAGCTCGCGGCGCGGCTGCGCGAACTGGGTCACGACCGGGCGATTCTGTTCCTTTCGGCACGCGACACGACGGAGGACCGGGTTCGTGGATTGGATCTGGGCGCAGACGACTACCTTGTCAAGCCGTTCAGCCTGGCCGAGCTGTCTGCGCGCGTACGTGCCCTGTTGCGCCGTTCGGCCGATCAGCGGCGCTCGCGAATGACGATCGGCGACCTGTACGTCGACCTGGCCGCGCGCGAGGTCCGGTGGCGCGAGCGACCGGTCGACCTGAGCGTCAAGGAGTTCGAGCTGCTCGAGTGGTTCGCGCTTCATCCGGGCCGAGTCTTCTCGGGCACGGACCTGCAGCAGCGGTTTTTTCCTGACGCCACCTCGGGGCCCGGCGTGATTCGCGTGTACGTCGGCCAGCTGCGACGGAAACTGGATCGCGAACTCATCGCCACCGTCCCCGGCGGTTACCGACTGAAGCCGGGATGAGCTTCCGCCGTACGCTCTTCCTGGTGATCACGGCGGTCGTCCTGGCCGTGACCGGCGTCGAGGTGATCTTCGACCTCGCAGTCGACCGTTTGACGGCTGCGCCTGCCAGCGTCGAGCCTCGCAACGACCTGCTGTTGGACCTCCTTGACCTGCCGGTGTTCATCGTGATCGCCTTCTTCGCCGCGCGGATCGTGACGGGCGCCGTCGCCCGGCCGATCGAGCGCCTCACCGCCGCCGCGAACGAGCTCGCGGGCGCCCGCCGGCCGGAGTCGGTGCCGGTTCCGCCCGGCGAGGACGAGCTCTCCGATCTCGCGCGCGCGTTCAACCGGATGAGCGCGTCGGTACACGGCTCCCTGGAGCGCGAGCGATCGTTCACCCGCTACGTCTCTCACGAGCTGCGCACACCCCTCAGCGCGCTCCAGGTCCAGATCGAACGCGCCCAGCTGGGCTTGGTGCCCGCCGCGGACGTCCTGCCAGCGCTCGAGCGACAGACGCAGCGGATGGAGGAGGTGTTGAGCGCCTTGCTCGCGCTGGCCCGTTCGTCGCGCCGCGAGCTGGCACCGCGGCCGCTAGCCCCCCTGCTTCAGGACGTTCTGGCCGGGTTCGACGGCATCGAGGTCGAGCTCCCTGCGCCGCTCCCGGGCGTTCGCGTCTCCGACGGCCAGCTGTTGCAGCAGGCGTTCACGAACTTGGTCGACAACGCTGCCAAGCATGCCTCTGGCCACATGGTGGTGACGGCGTCGATTCGCGGCGAGGCGTTGGACCTTTGCGTCCGGGACGTCGGTCCGGGCGTGCCCGAGCCCCTGCTCGAGCGGCTCCGCGAGCCGTTCGTCCAGGGTTCGCCGGATCGCGAGGGGAGCGGCTTGGGCCTGGCCCTGGTGGGCTCGATCGCGGAGACCTTAGGAGGGCGTCTGGCGCTGCGCAACGTTCAGGGCGGCTTCGAAGCGACCCTCACGCTGCCGATCGTGGTGCGCGGTCGGGCTCAGGCCGACTGACCGATCGGTCGTCGCCGCTCTCGGGACACGATGCGAACGAGAACGGAGAAGCCTGCTCACATTATTGTGGCAACGCATGGCTGGCGCAAACGGGAGCACCCGTCGTTCCGAAGTAGGTCGGCAGCGAGGCGCCGGGGTCCGAAGAACGGTCGACGTCAGGCACGCTGGCCACGAAGCGTGCGGTGCCGAGCTTCCCATCGGGCGTGTTTCGCCACTTGGCATCCGCGACCACCTCGATCACGTCGAGCGGCTGACGGAGCTGCCGCGTGTCCTCGTCGAACGCCACGCCCGGTCCCTTGGGACTCGTGATGTTCGTCTCAGGGTCCACGAGCCACGCCCGCAGGTCGGAGGCTCGCACCGAATCCGTCGCCTCGATCGCCTGCAGCGCCGCGATCACGGCCTGGTAGGAGGGGTACGCGCTGGCCTCCATCGGCTGCGCGAAGCGGCCGAGGTACCGGTCGGACAGCTCCGAAGCGCGAGTTCGCGACGGCTCCCATGCGACGACACGGGTCACGTCGCTCCGGGCCACCGTTCGCTCGCGTTCCGCCGCGAGGTAGTCGCGCGTCTGGGCCACCGGTCCCGCGAGTGCGGCGATCTGCGCCTCCACCCCGAACTGTCGTGCCTGCCCACCGAAGGCGATCTGATCGGACGGCCCGACCATCAACAGGATCGCGTCCGCGTCACGCGCCCCGACCTCGCCGAAGACGTCCACGTAGGTGGGCAACAGCGCCTCGACGGCGGCGACCCCCACGATCTCCCCGCCGCAGCCGTGACGAGCGACGGCGTCCCGGGCGGCCTCGAGACGGAGCGCGCTTTCCTCATCGTCCGCATGAACGACGAACCAGCGGCGGGCGCCGGCCTGGGCGTGGCGATCGACGAGCACGTCGAGGTAGGCGCCGGCGTCTGCTTCGACATGGAGCGTCGTCGCGTAGCGCCGTTGCCGAAGACCGAGGTCGATCGACCCTGTGTTGAGGAACAAGGCACCGTGCTCGGCGGCGGCGGAGGCGAGCCGCTCGGCCTGACCTTCGCCGAGCCCGCCCACGAGGACGTCGATCCCTTCCGTGGCGATCAGCCGGTCGACCGCCCGCTCCGCGGCCTCCGCGCTTGGCGTCACGGCGTGACGGAAGACCGCGTCCGCACCGGGCGCGAGGTCGGAACCGTCCCTCTCGGCGAGCAGCGCACCGTTCCGTGCAGCGTCGCCGACCACGTCGTACAGCGATGCCCGGTTGCTTCGTCGGCCGGTCGTGGACGGACCGATCACGCCGATCGCCGGAGGTCCGTCGCCAGCCTGGGGGATATCGAGGCTGGCGACCGGCGCCGGGGATTCGATGAACGGCACGCCGAACTCGGCGAGCGCCGCGTGAATCTCGTCCCAGCGAGCCACGATCGCGAGGTCCAGCTGATCGCGGAGCTGATCGTCGCCAGGACGCACGCCCATCGTCATGGCGAAGCTCATGGGAAGCATGGGCGGATCGAACAAGGGCGTCACGGGCTCGAGCCGGAGCTCGGTGTCGAACGTCGGCGCGAAGTACCCGCCGACCGGACCCCAGATGACGCCCACATCGACGTCGCCGTCGACCACCTGGCGCAACACGCGGTCGGGCGGATTCGGCTCGTCGCCACGCGGGCCCACGATGGAGGCAGCGTAGCCACGTGCCAGCAAGGCGTCGTGCGGCGGCACGCCGGGGTTCTGGACGCCGATGCGCAGCTCGGCGAGATCGGGATCGTCGAGCGAATCGATTTCGAACGGAGCGTCGGCTCGCGTGACGAACAGGTAGGGGCTGCGGTAGTAGGTGATCGTCGTGGTGAGGTCCATGTGGCCCTCGGGGACACCGAGGAGGACGTCGCATGTACCCTCCCGGAGGTGGACGTTGACGGTGTCCGGACTGAAGGCGACCCAGTCGTACGTCAGCTCGGCGCCGAGCTCGTCGGCGATGATCTCGCCGATCGCGTTCTCCAGACCCGCCTCGTCGCGACCGCTGAAGGGGAGCGCGTGCGGGTCCGCGCACGCGCGCAGCTCCCAGGCCGTGTTCTGCGCCACGCCGTACACGGATGTCGCAAGGACGCCGGCGAGAAGCAGAGTCGCGGTGAGTCGCTTACAGGTCGAACGGCGTCGTTCAAGATCGATACGCATGGAAAATATGCCTCTCCTCGGGACGCACACGGCTGGACGTTGCGGCACGACGTGTGGATGCGCGTGGAGCGGGGGCCAGGCTTCTCCCCCGCTCCGAGCATCGATGGCGTTCAGGCCCTCTAGAGGCCGAACACGTACAGGGTCGAGCCAGGACGCTGGTAGCGATCGGCCGCGTCCGCCGGCGTGTCAGGACCGACTTCCGGCGTGCTCGGTCCGCTGCTGGCGATGACGGCAACGTACTGCCGTCCGTCGGGGCCGATGTAGGTCATGGGCGAACCGTTGAAGTTCGATCCGGTCCTGAACGACCACAGCTCTTCGCCCGTCTCGGCGTCCAGCGCGCGGAAGTCGCCACGGTCGGACCCGACGAAGACCAGATCGCCGCCGGTCGAGAACATGGCCTGCTCGTTGGTGGAGCTTTCGGTCTTGATGCCCCACGCCTTTTCGCCCGTGACGGGGTCCCACGCCTGGAGCTCGCCCAGGAAGCCGCCGGGGCCGGGGTGGCTCTGGCCGAAGTCCATCAGGATGTAGTTCTCGCCGGGGGCGTACTCGCCCTCGATGCCGGTGAGCGTGTTGCAGCGGTTCTCGGCCGCGAAGTAGACCAGACCGGTGCTCGGTGAGTACGAGTCGTTCAGCACGTTGTTTCCGGCGATGAACGGACAGACGTCGAAGCCGCTGCCGGTGAAGATCCAGGCGTCGTCGTTGACGATCGGACGGCCCGTCTCGAGGTCGATGCCCGACGCCCAGTTCACGCTGGTGTAGGCGAACGGCTCGTTCAGGATCTCGCCGGTCGCGCGATCGAAGACGTAGAAGAAGCCGTTGCGAGCGGGCTTGACGATGGTGTGGCGCATCTCGCCGTCGATCTCGAGATCGACCAGGATGTTCTGGCCGGGCTCGTCGAGGTCCCACTGGTCCTGCGGGGTATGGGAGTAAGCCCACGCCATTTCGCCGCTCGTTGCGTTACGTGCGATCAGCGATGCGCAGTACTTGTTGTGATAGGTGTCGTAGCCGGGAGCGGTCGCGGGATCGCGACGGTAGTCGGCGTTCCAGGGCGCGCAGTTCGAAGTTCCGTAGTACACGAGATCCAGCTCCGGATCGTAGCTGAACCATCCCCAGGCCGTGCCGCCGCCGCGGGTCCAGGAGTCCTCGAACCAGGTCGAGACGCCCGGCGCGGCGACCTGATCGTCTCCGTAGAACGGGGCGAACGTCTCGGTGATGCCCATGTCGTCGTCGGGGCCGGTGTTGAAGAACTTCCAGCGCTGTTCGCCGGTTTCGACATCCCACGCGCCGACCCAGCCTCGAACGCCGCGCTCGCCGCCCTCGTTGCCGAGGATGATCGTGTCGTTCACGAGGAAGGGGTTCCCGGGCGTCGTCTCGCCGATGTCCAGATCCGCGACCTGGGTCTGCCAGTTCACGCTCGCGTCGTTGGCGGAGATGGAGAACAGCTGTCCGTCGAGGGTCGCGAAGAACAGGTTCCCGTCGGCGTAGGCGAGGCCCCGCGACTGCGCGCCGCAACACGCCAGCGCACCTGCCCGCTCGGTGTCCATCTCGGGCTCGAACGCCCACTTGATCACGCCGTCGCGCGTGAGGTCGAGCGCGATGATGGTGTTCGGCTTCGGCGTCATGAGGTACATCGTGGTGCCGACGACCAGCGGCTGTGCCTCGGTCGAGTCGAGCACCCCGGTTTGGAACGTCCACTCGACCTCGAGGTTCTGGACGTTGAAGCGATCGATGCGATCCAAGGGGCTGTAGTTCGTGGCAGCGTAGTTCGCGTTGGGCATGACGAACTGCGTGGGATCGCCTTGGAGACCCAGGAGCTCGTCGTTGGCGCTGGCCACGCCGAGCATGGCGAGGGCGACGAGCGCCACGAGACCGTTGCGGAGGCCACGCAACGTTGCGCGATAGAGAGGGTTCATCGAGGTTGTGCTCCTTTTCGTACGTCAGAGAGGCGTAGTGGACAGGACGGACATAGATGCGTCGGACCGCCGGCCGGGCTGGAGAACGAGGATTCCGTTCTCGGAATCGCGGACAATCACCGGGACCGTAGACGCTTCTCAGCGCAACTCGCTCACCTCCTCTTCGAAGACCCCCCCGAAGTCGTTCCCCCACGAGTTGCGGACGAACGTGGCGACGCTGGCGATCTCGCGATCCGTCAACTGTCCGCGAAACGGCGGCATGCCGTGTTCGGCGAACCCGTTGAGGATGCGGCCGATCAGGAACTCGGTGTTCCCGAGGAGGTCGTTGGTCTGCAGGCTCGGGCCGATCTTGCCCGCGCCATCGTCGGCGTGGCACACGGCGCACTGCGACGCGTACACGCCTTCGCCTTCGGACATCAGCGCTGCGAACAGGTCATCGTCCATCTCGACGCGCTCGAGGGCGGTCCGCTCGGTCACTGCGGTGCCGTCTGGCGACACCAGGAAGAACGCGTCGCCGAGAGCTTGTCCGTTCGTATCTCCGGGCTCGCGATCCCGCACGTAGGTGTAGAGAGGGTGACCTCCGTAGGTGAGCTGCCGCGCGTCGTCGCCGCGAATGACGGTCGCGGCGACCGCGTCGTCGAGGCCTTCAGCGACCGCGGGCTCACCCTCGATCAGCACGGGCGGCCAGTTGTTCGTGCAGGCGCCGACGCAAGCGAGCTCGCCGTCCACGTCCTCCATGTAGAGGTAGAGGCTCATTCCGTCTGCGTTCGTGAGGACGGTGCCCCAGTCGGCCGTTTCCGTCGTGGCGAGATCCTGGGCGTGCCCTAGCGACGCCGCCATGAAGACGAGCGAACCGAGAAGCATGAGCAGGGGTGAACGATGCATGGGGAATCTCCTTCGTGGATCGGGCCCGTCGACGGCCCTGGATCGGCATACTTGCGCCACGTCGACGAGACGTCTTTCTCGTCGGCCGTGCTGCATTCGCACAGTCGTCGCTTGCAAGTTGAAGGTAGCGGGATCGTCGGGCGTGGAGCCGTCAATCAGTTGACGGGAAAGGTCGCGTCAAGGATTCCCGCGACGATGGTCACGCTGGTCAGTGATGGCATCGGCCTCGGCTCGGATCGCGAGTTCGGACCAGGCTTCTTGCGGCATCGGAAGAGCACGGAAAGCGATCCGCCCCGTTCGGGGCGGATCGCTCGAGATCGTGTCGTCGCCGGGCCGGGTGGCTGGTGCGCTCGACGGTCTGGCGGCCTTGCGGGCAGCGAAGGTCACCTCACCCCCGCAGCAACAGCCCGTCCCCCTCGACGTCCAGATCGGTCGGCGCGGCCGTGCCGCTGCGGGCCAGGACGCGCTCGATGCGGTCCGCGGTGTACGGCTTGCAGAACAGGTAGCCCTGACCGTAGGTGCAGCCGGCGTCGCGGAGCCAGGCGTGCTGCTCGCGGGTCTCGATCCCTTCGGCGACGACCTCGAGGCCCAGCTTGGAGCCCAGGGTCAGGATCGTCTCGACGATCGGGGCGGTGCCTCCGGCGGTGCCGCCGCCACGGAGGGCCAGGCCCGAGACGAACGAGCGGTCGATCTTCAGCGTCCGGATCGGGAGCTGCTGCAGGTACGCCAGGGACGAGTAGCCGGTGCCGAAGTCGTCCAGCGCGATCCGCACGCCGAGCTTGCCCAGCCGCTTCAGGGTGCGGAGCGACGCGGCGTAGTCCTTCATCAGGACGGTCTCGGTGATCTCGAGCTCCAGGCGCTCGGGAGGGATGGCGCTGTCGCGCAGGGCGTCCTCGACCGCGCGGACGAAGTCCTTCTGGCGGAACTGCAGCGTGGAAACGTTCACCGCCAGGGTGATCGGCGGCAGCCCCGCCTCGTCCCAGGCGCGGAGCTGGAAGCACGCCTGCCGCAAGATCCAGCGCCCCAGCGGAAGGATCAGGCCGGTCTCTTCCGCCATCGGCACGAACTCCTCCGGCGACACCAGCCCCAGCATCGGGTTGCGCCAGCGGAGCAGCATCTCGACGCCTGTGGACGCGCCGCTGCGGAGGTCCACCTTGGGCTGGTAGTGCAGCTCGAACTCGTCTTCGTGAAGCGCGGCGCGAAGCTGGTTCTCGATCTGGAGCCTGCGGTCGTTGTGGATCTGGCTTTCGACCGTCGTGAAGCCGACGCCGTTGCGGCCGGCCTGCTTGACCTGGTACATGGCGTGGTCGGCGTTCTTGAGCAGCGACGCGACGTTCGTCCCGTCGCGCGGGAAGATCGCGATGCCGATGCTGGCGCCCACCTCGACGTGGCGACCGCCGATCTCGTAGGGAGCGTTGAGCCGGTCGAGCAGCTTGCGCGCGACCGCTTCCGCGCTGTCCTGCTCGCGCAGTCCGCGCAGCACGATCGTGAACTCGTCACCGCCCAGACGGCCGACGAGGTCGGCTTGGCGCACGTGCTCGCGGATGATCTGGGCGACGCGCTTCAGCAGCAGATCGCCGAACTCGTGGCCGTACGTGTCGTTGACGACCTTGAACCGATCGAGATCCACGAACAGCATCGCGAGGATGTCGCCGTTGGCGTGCGCCTGGCTCATCGCCTCCCCGGCTTGCACCTCGAACGCGGTGCGGTTCAGCAGGCCGGTGAGCGGGTCGTAGCTCGCGCGGAGGCTCACGACGCGCTGCGCGCCCAGGCTCCGCTCCAGCCGGCCGATCCAGCCCCCCGCGACCGTGGCGACGGCGAAGCCGCCGAGAACGACGGGGTCGAGAAGCGCGAGCGTGCCCCACGGATCGGCGGCCTCCCACGGGCGGGTCACGACCGTCACCGCGAGGAGCGCGGCGGCCGCTCCGCCGAGCCAGCCGAACGCGCGGGCGACGAAGATCACCATCGCCGACGCGGCCAGCGCGTCGAGCCACGTCGGCGTGGTCGGCCATGCGGCCACCGCTCCCACCGCGACGGGGGCGAGCAGGGCTGGCACCAGGCGGCTCCAACGGTTCATCGCCGGTCAGCGTAGTGCGGGACCGCCAACGAAGTTGTTACAAATTGCGTGCGCGGTCCCGTACCGGCCGCCCGGCGCGACCACGCGCGCAGACCGTCGCGCCGTGGGCGACGGCACGGACCGCCGTACGCCGAACGGTTCGTCAGTTCCTGCCAGCGCCCTTGCCGCGCTGCATCAGCTCCTCGAGCGCGCGTACGCGCCCGCCGCCGATCGTGGCGGAGACGCCGTCGGTGGCCAGCAGGCCGGCCAGGAACGACAGCGCGCGCTCCGCTTCGTCGGCCCGTTCCGACGCGAAGATGGGCGCGTCCCAGCCGCCGGGCATGAACGCGACGACCTCGAAGGTGTCGGGCGGAACGGTGCCGGCGTCGATGGCGTCGGGCGAGGCGTCCTCGGGGAACACGTCGACGAGGTCCACCGCTTCCGCGACCGACAGGTTGATCAGTTTTTCGTCCAGGCTGCGGATCCACATGCGGATGGCCCTCCTTGGCGCGCTGCATCGTACCCTCGGGGGACCCGTGCGAGGGTTTTGTCCTCGTGCCGTCCGCGTCCGCTCGAGACGCGGGTGGCGTGCCGCGCCGATTCGTGCGACATTGCCCGGAGGCCTCATGAAGATCGATCGCATCGAACTGCGCGAGCTCCCCATGCGTCTGCGCTTCCCCTTCCAGACCAGCTTCGGTGTGGAGCAGGAGCGTCGCATCCTGCTCGTGACGCTGTACGCCGACGGGCTCGAGGGCGTCGCCGAGTGCGTCGCCGGAGCGTTCCCCGGCTACTCGTCCGAGACGACGGACACCTGCTGGACGATCATCGAGCGGTTCGTCGCGCCGCGGCTGGTCCGGCGCTCGTTCGCCACGCCGGACGAGCTGCTGCACGCGCTGAGCGACGTTCGCGGGCACGACATGGCGGTCGCCGCCGTCGAGATGGCGTTCTGGGACCTGCAGGCCAAGGCGCTGGACGTGCCGCTCTGGGTGCTGCTTGGCGGCCGTTATCGGCCGATCCCGGTCGGCGTCTCGATCGGCATCCAGGAGAGCGTGGAGGCCACGGTCGCGGTCGCGGCCCGGCATGTCGCCGAGGGCTACAAGCGGGTCAAGCTCAAGATCGCGCCCGGCTGGGACGTTCGCGTCGTCGCCGCGGTGCGCGAGGCGCTGCCGGAGACGCCGCTCACGGTGGACGCCAACAGCGCCTACCGCCTGACCGACGCCCGGCTGCTGCGCGAGCTCGACGCGTTCGGCTTGGACTACGTCGAGCAGCCGCTGGCGCACGACGACCTGGTGGACCACGCCGAGCTGCAGCGCCAGCTGGCCACCTCGATCTGCCTGGACGAGTCGGTCCACTCGCCCGAGGACGCGCGAAAGGGCCTTCAGCTGGGCGCGGGCCGGATCATCAACCTCAAGGTCGGCCGGGTGCGCGGG
>Ga0209947_1000700_pt1 | contig 20583 bp, 18 predicted proteins | sample SalPonR2_B_D2_MG_FD_185706 | JGI IMG/M metagenome (GOLD analysis project Ga0209947, IMG submission 185706) | Salt pond soil microbial communities from South San Francisco under conditions of wetland restoration - Salt Pond MetaG R2_B_D2_MG... ...
AGCCCGGCGGCTACACCGGCCATATTGGCCTCTGCAACGCCCATGTCGAAAAAGCGCTCAGGGTAGGTATTTTTAAAAGACACCGTCCCGCTGGCATTCATCAAATCGGCCTCCATAAGCACAATCCGCTCGTCCCTTGCGGCCAGGTCAATCAGGGTATCGTTGTAGGTTGCGCGCATATCTTTCACTTTTCCCATTACGCTTCTCCTTTTTCGAGGCGGGCAATGGCCTCTTTTGCAGTTTCGTAGTCGAAGGGCATGTTGTGATTTCCAAGATTTCCCTCGGCAAAGAAGGCCCCCTTGCCCTTAATGGTATCCATAATGATCATTGTGGGGCGGCATTTTTCCTCTTTGGCTTTACGGATGGCCCGGTTGAGAGCGGGAAAGCTGTGTCCGTCGACTCGCAGTACGTTCCAGCCGAAACCGACCCATTTGGCATTGAGGTCGTCCAGATCCATGATGTCCTGGGTATAGCCGTCAATTTGCATCTTGTTGTAGTCGGTGAAGGCAATTAGGTTGTTCAATTTATAGTGGCTGGCACTCATTGCAGCTTCCCAGACTTGTCCTTCATTACTTTCGCCGTCGCCGATAATAACGTAGATTTTGCTGTCGATCCCGTCTATGCGGTGTCCGAGGGCTTTACCAATTGCGGCGGAAAGGCCCTGACCGAGGGACCCGGCGGTCATATCGATGCCGGGGGTGCGCACCATGTCGGCATGGCTCGGCAGGTTTGTTCCGCCTACATTCAGGGTATGCAGCCACTCTTTGGAAAAATACCCCTTGTCGGCCAGTACGCTGTAAAGAGCCGGGCCTGCGTGGCCTTTTGATAGGACAAATTGGTCCCTATCGCGTTTGGTCGGATTTTGAGGATCAATGTTCATATGGTGGTAATAAAGAATCGTCAATGCCTCTACGATTGACAACGCACCGCCGATGTGACCTACGCCGAAATAGCCTATCTGGTCAATCGTAAGAGTGCGGATTCTCCTTGCGGTATCTTTCAGCTCCTGCAAGGTGTTCTCATCCATGGAAGACTCCTTTATATAAGATAATTTATTATTTACTTCCTGAAAATAAATATAAAACAAGAAGAAAAATTATGCAAGGGAATTTCCTGAATGGCCGAGGAGATTTGTGTGTACTTGTAAGAAGTCGGCGGCCTATCGGGGATTTTCATAAAGTGATGGGGGAAAGCATCGAATATATAAGAAAAAAACTCTGTACAGGGGGCTTATCCTCTGTTACCATAGCGGACAGGTAGTTTTTTAAAGAAAGAAACGAATATGATAGGTGAACCACTCCGCGGAAACGATGTCCGCCAAAAAAACGAAAAACTTGTACTCCGAATTATACACAAAAGTGAGGGAATTAGCCAGTCAGAGGTAGTACAGCTCACTGGTCTGAAACCGCCTACGGTATTCCGAATTTTTTCCGGCTTGGAAGAAAGCGGGCTTATTGAAGTATGTGATAAAAAGGTCGAAGCCGCCGAACGAAAGGGGCGCCGGCCGGTGTATTACCGCACGAAGCCCGATGCCCGCTTTGTAATAGGAATTGATTTCTGGGTGCGCTCTGCTTCAATTGTTATCGTAAATTTTATCGGTGAACCAGTATACAAAGAGGTTACTGAGCTTCACGATTTTATCGATGCCGAGCAAGCGGTTACAGTTCTCAAGGATCTTATAGAAAAATCACTGCAGCGCTCCGGTGTCCCTCAAGAAAGAGTAATCGGGGTCGGGATAGGTGCTCCCGGCAGGGTGGATATTGAGGCCGGGACGGTGGTGCATTACGGGCGTATACGTGGAATGAGTAATTTCTCAATCAAAGGACCTATTGAAGATGCCTTTGGTCTACCGGTATATGTGCACAACAATGCAACGGTTGTCGCACTTAGCGAATATCGATATGGAGTGGCGAGAGAAAAAAGTACGCTTTTGACTATATTGATAAGAAGCGGAGCAGGGGGTTCATTTATCAATGATGGAAACATCTTTGTGACTAACAATAAAACCACCTTGGAAATAGGACATATGTCCATCGATATTCATGGGCGGGAATGTGAATGCGGCCACCGTGGGTGCCTTGAAAGTTATGTGTCCGAAGAGTCTCTTATTCATGATATCAGAGAATCGGGGGTTGAGCTGAACTTTGATGATCTTGACCAGGCAATAGCTGCAAAGGAGTACAAGGTCTTAGCCGTCCTTGATGAAAAAGCCCGAATTCTTTCTGAGGGTGTCTATAGTCTTTTTCAGCTTTTCGGGCCGGATTCATTTTTGCTTGTTACCCGTTCGGAGGCTCTGTCAAATTATTTAGCCGACAAAATTCAGCATAAATTGGGATGGACGGAGGATGCCCAGGCTGATGAAAAGTGTGTCGTATTGCCCTGCAAGTATGATCCGATTCTTGCCGGGGTAGGTGCTTCCGATTTAGTGTTAGACCATTTTTTTCAATAAGGGCGCTTTCAAAAAGCCGTTAGATAAAATTCATAAAACAAATGTATCATTCTCCGGTATCGATTTTTCTTCCAATTTCTTTACTCATTGAATTTAAGCTCTAAAATCCCTACACTTAATGAAACAGCTAAAGTACTTATGAAGGAGACGAAGAGTATGAATGAAATTCTTTTTACTGATATGCAAGCGGAGTTTGGAAACTCACTGGAAAAGAAATTTCGAAAACTAATAAAGAAATCGGGGTATTTTGAAACTATCAATGAGGGAGAGCTGGTTGCGATAAAATTGCATGTAGGTGAACGGGAAAATCTCGGCTATCTTAATCCGAATTACGCTCGAATTGTTGTCGAAGAGGTAAAAGCACGGGGGGCGAAGCCCTTCTTGACCGATACAAATACCTTATATTCCGGCGGAAGACACAATGGAGTTGACCATTCGCTGACAGCTATTCAGCATGGATTTGCCTATGCCACAATCGGTGCCCCCTTTATTCCAGCGGATGGAGTGAGGGGCTTAGATTACCGTGAAATAGGAATCCCGGGACAACATATTAAAAAAGCAAAGCTTGCGGGGGGAATTTTACAGGCGGACAAAATCATTTTTCTCAATCACTTTAAAGGGCACATGGAAGCGGGCTTCGGCGGGGCTATTAAAAACATGTCCATGGGCTGTGCTTCAATAGCCGGTAAACGGGAGCAGCATTCTTCTTCTAAACCGGTGGTGAACCATAAAAATTGCATCGGCTGCCGGCAGTGTTACAACGTCTGTCCGGTAGAAGCCATTTCTATGGAAGATCATAAGGCAGTTATTAACTACGATCTTTGTATAGGCTGCGGCCAGTGTGTTGCCGCATGTAATTATGAGGCTATGGAACCAGGGTCTAGTGAAAGTACACAGATTTTTATTCAGAAAGTTACCGAATATGCCTATGCTGTACATAAGTATTTTAATGAAAAAGCATTTTACATCAATTTAGCGATGAATATTACTCCTGATTGTGACTGCTGGCCTGCGAATGATGTTCCTCTGGTTGAGGACGTCGGGATATTCGCCGGTTCCAATCCCTTTGCCCTCGATAAGGCCACCCTCGATAAAGTCAGCGAGTCTAAGGCCCAGCAAACCAGCCGATATTATGAAAAACTCCATGGAGGGCATAATCTATTTCAGGAGGTATATACCGATATTCACAGCGATACTACCTTTGAATATGCAATTCAGCAGTTCGATGTGTCCCTGCAGTATTCTCTGCGCCCGATTAAATAGCGATGTTTGGGCTATGACTGCGCTGCTGCTTACCGCGGTGTACATTACAGCAAGCTTTGTGCAGGGGGTTACCGGCTTCGGATTCGGGCTGCTGTCGGTGCCTCTTGTGTCATTGCTGTTCACTCCAGGTGAAGCTGTAGGAATGAACGCCGTCGTGGGAACCACCAACTGTGTGTACGCCTTTATCTTATTGCGAAAACTGGTTAATTACAAGGAGACTACTCTACTGTTTTTGCTAAGCGCTGCATTTGTTCCCCTAGGCGCCTATTTTCTGGTACATGTAAACAAACATCTTGTGTTAACTGTTATGGGGCTGATGGTCGTTGCCGTAACTCTCAGGGAGTTTAATCCGAATCGCCGCCACGACTCACCCATCTTTCACTCACGGTTTTCACTGATTTTTCCGGCTTTGGCGGGCTTGTTGGGTGGGGCCTTTACCGCACCCGGTTCAGCAATAGTGCCGTATATGTTTGCCCGCGAAGGAGACCCGCATATAGCCCGGGCAAATCTGCAGTATTTCTTCACCCTCATTAGCGGGGTAGTGATTGTCTCTCATCTCTGGACCGGAAATCTGAACGAACAAAATGCCCTGCGTGCCCTGCCGTTTATCCCGGTCGTTTTTCTGTTCACAAAACTCGGGTCGATGACAGCCTTCAGGGTCCGTCGTGATATATTTCGGCGAATCGTAAACAGTGCTTTGCTGTTGCTTGGTCTCTACCTTATAATAAAAAACGGAATAGTAATTTTTCGTTGACAACTGCACATATCTATGGTCTACTTACTTATAGAAAGAAAATAAACATTTCAAAGGAGGAAAGTGAGGAATATGAAAAAATTCACTGTTTTTTCAATCGTATTGATTGTTCTGTTTGCTGTATTGGCAATGCCGGTAGTTGCAGGTGGACAACAGGAATCGGAAAAAAAAGAAGTTGTACTGAACTGGCCCTGTATCTGGGTTGGTGAGGATGCAAAAGCGGATGCAGTAGCCGACATTGTTGCCGAGTTTAACGAAAAACATGCCGGAGAGATTAAAGTAGAAATTGAAGAGATGCCCTCTTACGATATCTATGACAAGAAAATTCTTGCGCAGATTTCCGGCGGACAGGTACCCGACATTTTTACCCTAAAATGGAACCCGGACACCAAAGATTTTTACTCCGGCGACATCCTGGTCGATTTTTCCGATGACTTAGCCGGCGGCTGGGGCAACCGTTTCGATTCCAGCATTGTAAACGAAGTAACTATAGACGGTCAGACCAAGGTAGTGCCCTACGAAATGGCAATTACTCCCATCTGGTACAATGCCGAACTTTTTGCTGAAGCCGGTTTTGACGGTTTTCCGGAAACCTACGATGAGTTCTGGGATGCCTGTGAAGCGCTGAAAGCTAACGATGTAACCCCGACTTCCCAGATGACCGGTGGAGCGAACGCATGGACCAGCATGCTGTGGTACTCCCACATCATGGCCAGTGTCGGCGGACCCGATATATGGGATAAGCCTCTGTCGGATCCAGCATACGTCGAAGGTGCTGAAATCCTGAAACGGCTCTATTCCAACGGTAATACCACCAAAGATGCCATCGGCGGCGGTCCTGCAATTCCTTCCGGCCACTACCTGGCTGAAAGAACCGCAGTTTTCTGCAACGGTCCGTGGTTCATCGGTAACATTCGTGACAATGCCCCCGAGGTATACGAATCAACTGAACTGACCTCTGCACCGGCAGCTGCCGGCGGCGACGAGGATGCCCAGGTTGGATTTATCCAGACTGTATTGGCATCCGGCGCAACCGACGACCCGGCCAAGCGCGAAGCAGCAGTTACCTTCTTGCAGTACATGAGCGAGCCGGAAAATGTAAAACGCATTTCCATGGACTCCGGAGCTTTGATGGTACCGAAGTTTTCCTTCAGCGCCAGCGACGAGGTCGATCCTCTGCAGAAGAAATTTGTTGAAGCCCAAGAAAATGCTTCCTTCGTAGTAAGTCATATGGCTGGTAAGTTCCCCGCTTCTGTTGTACAGGAGTTTGGAGCTGCTCTGGACCAGATGGCCCTTGGAAAAGCGAGCCCTGAAGAGTTCGTACAAATGTTGGAAGCTGCCAACGAGTAATAGTTTTATTACATTACTTTTAGCGAACAAATAAACGGACGAGGGTCAGTCGGCCCTCGTCCCCTTTATAAGGAGCCCCCCTTATGTTGGTAAAAAACAAAAACTGGAAGTGGATAATCATATTCATGCTTCCACTGGCCGCAATGTATATTACCTTTTTTATTTATCCCTTTGGTTTTGTATTTGTCTCGAGTCTTATGAAGTGGAACGGTATTAGCCCGATGGAATTCATAGGATTTCAGAATTATGCAAAACTTTTTCGAGCGACAACTCTGCAGATATCGGTACGAAACAATGTGATCTGGGCCCTTTCGCTTGGGTTTCTGCAAATCGGGTTGGCGACAATCATTGCATTTATCCTGGCGCGGAGGCCGCGTTTCTGGAAGAGTCTGCGGACCGTATATTTTATTCCGAAAGTAATTTCCGGGGTCGCCATCGCGATGCTCTGGAAGGCAGTGTACAATGCCGAATACGGCGCGCTCAATGCTGTTTTGAGTTTGATTACCGGACAGGAGTGGTCCCACAACTGGCTGGGCGAGTTTGCAACAGCTCTGCCCGCGATTATTGCCCAGGAAGTCATGTACATCGGATACTTCATGATTATTATTCTGGCGGGAGTTATGTCGATTCCTACATCCTACTACGAGGCGGCGGAGATTGACGGTGCTTCCGTATGGCAACAGGAGACGTTGATCACTTTACCGGTGGTATGGGGAATTATAGTAACCGCAATGACCCTGGCGATGGCCTACGGATTGCGTCACTTTGAAGCTACTTTTCTGATGACCGGCGGTGGTCCCGGCCACAGTACTTCTACCCTGGCGCTTATGATGTACGATAAAATCGGTGCCAGAAAACTGGGACAGGCAAGTACCATCGGAACGATACTTGTTATCGTCGGGTTTATTGTAATTGTTACATTGAACCAAACCCTGGGACGAAAAAGCCTTACCGGCGAAGATCAGTAGGGTGGGGGACTGGAGAATACTATGAAAAGACTAAGAACTATTGTAATAGAAGTGTTTAAGTGGACGTACCTCTTGTTCTTTTTTGCAATTGCGGTGCTGCCTCTACTGTGGTTGATACTCACCTCGTTCAAAACTGAAGCCGAATTTAATACCGCCCCCCTGGCCATGCCGGAGTTTTGGCAGTTTGAAAATTATATAAATGCCGTCAGTGTTGCGAATATGCATGTACTGTTTATGAACTCTATAATCATTGCAACTACCGCAACACTGCTAAATTTGCTTGTAACAAGCCTGGCATCCTTTGTAGTCTCCCGGGAGGAATTCGCCTTCAAGCAGACTATATCAAATGTAATTGTTGCCGGTGTACTGATGCCTATTGTTGCCTTTATGGTGCCGTATTTGGCAATTATCCGTAATCTGGGTCTCTATGATACCCGGATGGCATTAATTGTTACCTATGCGGCTATCAATATTCCCATCTCCTTCTTTCTGATCAAATCGTTTATGGTGAATATACCTAAAGATTTGGAGGACGCGGCTATTATCGACGGTTGTACCTTTGCCCAGCGTTATACTAAGGTGGTCCTGCCGCTTTCAAGGTCGGGGCTGGTTACGGCGGGCACATTGACCTTCATTTGGTCCTGGAACGAGTTCATCTACGCCCTTCTGTTGACTTCATCAAGCAGTGTGCGGACAATTCAGCTGGGTATCAGCTTCTTTACCACCCAATTCCGAAGCGACTACCCCTCGATGTACGCTGCGGTTGTACTCACCATGATTCCGAGCATCATTGTCTATGTCTTTTTTCACGATAAGATTATAAGCGGCTTAACGGCGGGAGCTGTAAAGGGATAATACCATGAACACACATACACCTCATACTGATGAAGGACTGCTGCAGCTGCAGCAGTCTGATGGACAAATTTCTATTTTTTACAAGGGCAAGAAAATTATTGCGCATAGCGAGTCTAATCCCTGTGTGACCTTGGGCAGGGGCCGCGGCTCTTTTCGCAGCAGCCATGCAAATTATAAAATCAAGGACAAAATTCTCACTACCCACACGCTTCGTAGGTTATCGGTAAGCGCCGAAGAAAAACAGCATATCACTTTAATTGATACCGAAAGCGGCGCTCGGATAGAGTGTAGGACAGAAGGGGGTGAGCTGTGTATCGAGGTGAAGACCGAGGGCTCCCGGTTGTCTACTACAGAGGACCCCGCTTACAACCGCATGTGGCTGAACCTTGCAGCTGAAGCGGGGGAACATATCTACGGGTGCGGTGAACAGTATTCACGCCTGGATCTGAGGGGCAGTAAGGTGCCCCTCTGGGTAGAAGAGCAGGGGGTGGGCCGTGGTAAAGGGCTCATTACTACTTTTGCCAATATCCATTCCCAAGCAGGGGGACACTGGTATTCTACCTATTACCCCGCTACCAGTTTTGTCGGCACCGAGGGGTGGTACTGCTATGCCGAAGCCAGTGCATATGCCGAATTCGATTTCACCTCAGAGCGGCACTACCAGCTGCATTTCTGGGAGCTCCCGATCATCAGGATAGGAGTTGAAGAGAGTTTTGCGGCGGCCACCGCCGGGCTCAACCGTATTCATGGTATCCAGCCCCCGCTGCCCGAGTGGACCTATGACGGAATGTGGCTTGGAGTGCAGGGCGGAGGTGAAGAGATTGAAAAAAAACTCGAAGATGCCCGTCAGGCGGGGGTACAGGTCGGCGGGCTCTGGGCCCAGGACTGGGAGGGCAAGCGGGTTACTTCCTTCGGAAAACAGTTGATGTGGAACTGGAAGTACGCCCGGGACCAGTATCCCAATCTCCCCGAACAGATTAAGAACCTCAACCAACGGGGAGTACGCTTTCTGGGCTACATAAATCCCTTTCTTGCTATCGAAGAGGACCTGTATCAGGAGGCCTCCGAGAAGGGCTACTTGATCAAGAACTCCCGCGGCGAGGATTACCTGATCGAGGTCACTACCTTCCCTGCTGCGCTGCTCGATTTGACGAACCCCGAAGCCTTTGAGTGGATTAAAGGCATTATTAAAGAACATATGCTGGGAATCGGCCTGGACGGCTGGATGTGCGACTACGGGGAGTATCTGCCCACCGATGCAGTGCTCTATTCCAAAGAAAGCGCCGAAACATTTCATAATCGGTATCCCGTTGAATGGGCACGGGCTAACCGTGAGGCGGTGGAAGAGGCCGGCATGCTGGGAAAAGTCGTGTTCTTTAACCGCTCAGGCTATAATCAAGCTTCCCGGTATGCCCTTTCCTATTGGGGCGGTGACCAACTGGTAAACTGGTCGTTGGGAGACGGATTGGCAACCGCCATCACCGCAGGTATGTCGGCCGGTTTTAGCGGTGTCGGTTTTTACCACAGCGATTTGGGAGGTTTTACCTCTTTGGGCTGGGTTAAGCGCAGCAAAGAGCTTTTTATGCGATGGGCTGAGTTTGCTCCCTTTAACCAGATTATGCGGTCCCACGAAAGTAACCGCCCCGATGACTGCACGCAATTCAATTCTGACCAAGAGATTCTGGAGCATCTTGCCCGGATGACTAAACTTTTTACTATGCTCAAACCCTACCACATGTATGTGGCTGAGGAATATGCCGATACCGCGATGCCGGCAAACCGTCACCCGGCCCTGATGTATTCCGGCGACGAGACCCTGCATTCCTTGAAATACGAGTACCTCTATGGAGCAGATCTCCTGGTAGCTCCTGTGTACAAAAAGGGTAAAAAGAGCCGTACCGCCTATTTACCAAAGGATGTCTGGATTCATCTCTGGAGCGGTGAAGAGTACAGCGGAGGCTATGTAAGGGTTGATGCACCCCTAGGCCATCCCCCAGTCTTTTACAGAAAAGATTCTTCCTTTGCCGAGTTGTTTGCACGAATCCGGGCCGAGCTTTGAAGAAATGGAGACGATGGTCTAAGCTCCTGGTGTACTACTATATTCTCATTAAACTCTAATGGTTTATGCCGATTATTAAAGTATGAGTACCCGCTATACACTAGTATTGAGAATTGCCCTTTTGTGCTGTTTTTTTACTGCTTCGATTTCCATATTCCCCCAGGATACTCCCGATACAAGGGAACAGGCACTGAATCTTGCCCCCCAGGACCTTGTTCTTGAACAGAGCCTGGAAGGCGGATATCACCTGTGGGTCAGGGCAAAGGAGGGAATAGGCTCAATATTACTGACCGACTCTACTGCGGACCCTGAAAAAAAGGTAAGTACCTACGCCTTAAGAAACCCCGAGTATCATCCGGTGAACGGGGATGAGAGGAGAATGCTCGACGGAGAGTTCTTACCCTCCAAAGAGAGGGGCCTGTATTCATTGATTGATTCAACCCCTGAAGAACATCCGGAGTTGGGTAAAGCATTTCATATTTTTATTCCCTATGTAGTGGAATACGGTTATCCATGGACCCGGGAAGGGGAGCTTCAGATACTCAACGGGACATGGCTCAATATCAGGACCTTTGCCCGCCCCTATGCAAATTATGAAGGACCTTTTTTTGATAATCCCTTTGTTATAGAAGTAGTGCAAAAGTCTAGGGAACCGAAACCGCCGGAGGGCGACTATATGGAGGACACCGTAGAGGCCTATGAAGAGATTTCCAGAGAATCCGACGGTGGAGTAATATTCGGCAAAGGAAAAGATGATATCATCAATAATGTCCGGGATGTACTGCAAAGGGTCGAAGGAAAAACGATTGATTTAGTTCTCTGTCTTGATACAACTAAAAGTATGGAAGACGATATTCCCCATTTGCGGAAATCCCTTATTCCGATGCTGAAAGAAGAAGTGAAAGGTTTTGATGATTTTCAGCTTGGTGTGGTGCTCTACCGTGACTACTTTGAGCTTTATTTAACCCAGCCATATCCCTTCCAGCGTGATTTCAGTAAAATTCAGGGCGTCTTAAACCGGATAAGGGTATACGGGGGCAGAGATATTCCCGAAGCTGTCTACGAAGCCCTCTATACGGGGATCCACTCTTATGAATGGACTGCGGAAAAAAAGCTCATTATACTAGTCGGGGATGCTCCGCCCCATCCGCGGGCTCGGGGTAAAATTACAAAACAGATGGTCTATGATGTTGCGAGAGAGAAGGGGATAGAGATTCACACTATCATTCTTCCGCACTAGCGCCTGGAGTGTCGGAACTCATCTTTTCCAGGACCTTTTGTGTCAGTACTTTGGGCCAGCGCGGGAGCACCTGTGATCCCTCATCTTCATAGTAGGAGAGGAGCTCTTCAAACTGCTGCCGGGCTTGTTCATAGTTACCCTGTTTGTAGCTTAAAAAGGCAATTTCATATTTTGCTTCTACTATTCTTTGAATATCCTCGGGATAACGCTCAATAAAAGCCTGGTAATATGCAACCGCACGTGTATAGTTTTCATTTTCACTGACGATATTTTGAGCCCGTTGAAAATATTCTATAGGCTCAAGATCTTCAGGAATTTCCTCAGGCTGGGATGCACATGCTCCAAGAATGGCCAGTAGGACCACGAGTAACGGTAGAAGTCGGGTAAATGTAGTGTTTCGCATAGGTATTTTGCTCACAGTAATAATTTTAGGATTCAGCCTCGGAGTACACTTCGTCTTTAATGGGCAATGTTTTTTTTAGTTCACGGATAAAGTCTTTTTCATCCCCCATCGGTTCGTACATATCGCACTCTTCAATGCTTCGCCGAGCTACAGTGAAGTATTTATAGTACTTTTCTCCACCTAGTTTCTTTGTCCATTTTCCGGCATCACACCGAACCCTTAATGTGTAATGATTTCCGTCACCCTGGGGCGAACGGACCAGTTTGCAATGGCTACAGTTTGCACAGTAGATTTTTTTAGTTCTTTGTTTCTTGCTCTCTATCTCACTTGAAGTTGAGCTGGACATAAAGTCCCCCTTTTCAAAGGCGCGCTTATAGTACCATGATCGTCTTTTTACCGTCAAGTATTGAGATTTTTCAGCAGGTATTCTCATTTTGAAAGCCATAAGACTTCCAAAATGAGAATACCCACACCATCTTTAAGATAAACTACCTATCTTTAACAAAAGGTGAGTATTCGCGATGTGCAAATTTTACAAAAATTTGCACATCGCGAATTACTGATTTTTCAGCACTTTATATTTGAATATGGCGATACTGTTCATCCCGGCATCAATAGTTTCGATGTGTTCAAGGGGAAGACCTTCAATCAGCTTCGGAACTCCGCCGAAGGCGATAAATTCTCTGAAGTTTTTATAGTGTTCCCCTCCGGCATTCCATTCGATCATCCGTATAATCCCCCTTGAAACCTTGCTGCTCCTAGTGGTGAAGTTGAAATCGGTTAAAAGGAGGTGGCCCTCGGGTTTCACCACCCGAATCATCTCTTTTACAATGGCACCGGCAATGGGTGCAGGCTTTTCATGGAGTGCAAAGGTTGTCATAGCCGCCTCGAAGCTGTCGGCGCCGAAACTCATATCGGTAGCATCTTCATTCACACAGTGTGGTGCATGGGGGCCCTTCTTGGAGACTTTCAGCATCTCCCTTGAAAGGTCTACGCCCTGCACATGAAAGCCGTGTTTTCTAAGCATTTTAAGCTGTCGTCCCGTGCCGCAGCAGACATCCAAAATTGAAGAATAGTTCTGTTGAATGCATATATCCAATAATTTTAGGCGCAGGGAATGGACAAAGGGATACAGAACTATGTCGTAGACCGGTGCAATTGCGTATTCACCCATGTATTCAGCATAATTAACTGCAGGACTCCTTTCAAGTCTGGGGCTCTTACGTGTATAATAGGCTGTGTTTCGCAAAGTTATCGTGAAGAGCGTAGTTGCGCTGCTTACTGTTGTGTTCCTCTTTAGTGCTTTTCAGTCGGTAAGGCTGATTCTGCAGGATGCACAGCAGGGTCAGCAGTATTTATCCCGTTCAGAGCCTGCTCGCTACCATTTTATGGTGATCCTTCCCACTATTGAGGACGAGTTCTTCCAAAAGATGTGGGAGGGAATACAAACTGCGGCGGAGGAGATGAATGTTGGAGTAGAACTCCAGGTACCGCGGAGCACTCTGGAATTACGCAGCGGTACTGCGGAGCTGCTTGAAATCGCCCGTTTATCCCAAGTCGACGGGGTTGCCCTCTATGTAACCAACGAAGAAGAACTAACACCGATTATAAATCGCACCGTAATTTCTGGTATTCCAATTATCACCCTTGAATCGGATGCCCCAATGAGCCGAAGGTCCGGTTTTGTGGGATCAAACAGTTTTAAGCTTGGACAGGAAATAGGCCGAATGATGCAGGAGGCCCAGCCTGACGGGGCGAAAGCCGCTCTGTTGAAAAATGAATATTTCTCCGAGCGCGCCTCACAGTGGAGCATTATTCAATATGGAATCCTCACAAGCCTCTCCAGCGGGGACAATCATGAAATAATTACCGAAAGAATCACCCAAATCGGTGTGCTCAGTTCCGAGGAAAAGGCACGTCAGATTCTCTACCTGAACCCTGAGGTCAATGTAATATTCTGTACCAGCTTGATAGATACTATTGCAGCCTCCAATGTGGTTTCTGAGTTTAGCAAGGCAGGGGAAGTGAAAATAATCGGATACGGGCATAACCGGGAGATTGAACGCGGTTTAGAGGAAGGGTTTATTTACGGCACTCTGGTGAGAGATCCGGAGGCGATCGGCACACGGGGTATGGAAGCGCTGGTGGGGCTCAACAGCAATCGGTATGTCCCCTCCTTCATGTACACTCCAAGCCGTGTGCTGACGGGGGATTCACAGTGAGACCCGCCCGTACAATAAAAAACCGGCTATTGACCTTTTTTATTTTAATAATGCTTATTACTGCCCTTACCAGCGTATACAGCCTGTTTGCCTCCCTCCGCCTGGGGGGAAGGGTAGAGCAGCTTACCCAGACCGAAGTGCTGATGCGCAATATCAGGGGACAACTGAAGGATACAAAACAGTCCCTCGATGAGTATTTGATGGTGCAGCGAGAGGATGCGCGAAGGGCGGTGTATACGAATTTAGAGGATCTACAGGCCCTTGTTGCCGGCCGCCGTACCCCCTATCAGAGCCAGGAACAGTTGATGGTCAAAGATATCAGTTATCTGATCAACAAATACTCCCTTCAGACGAGGGGAGTAATAGAGGCAAAGGCCGTACGGGATATTGTAGGGTATACGGAGGCGTATAAAGCCGCAGAGCTGACCGCCTCTTATATAAATACATTCATCGATAAAGTTTTAATAGAAAATCTGAACCGCCGGACCGATGCGTACCGCTATCTATCGGAGAGTTACCAACAGGTCCAAACATTCAATTTTTTTCTTGTTGTCACCGCGATTATCCTCACAATACTGCTGATAATGCTTTTTACCGACAGTCTCACACGGCCGGTGGTCCGGTTGGCCCATCTTGCCGAGGAAATTAGCCGGGGCAATTTTGATGTAGATGATATTCACGTGCACACTAAGGACGAAATCGGGGTGACCGCCAGAGCCTTTAATGAAATGAAAAACAGTATACGCCGCTATGTGGCTGAAATGAAAGAGAAGGCTCAGATAGAGAAGAATTTGGCTGACCAGAAGGTGAAGAACCTTGAAATGCAGCACCTTTTGAAAAATGCCGAGATAGCCTCGCTGCGTTCTCAGATGAACCCCCATTTTTTATTTAATTCTCTTAATACCGGAGTCCAGCTCGCAATTTTAGAAGAGGCCGATCGGACCGCAGAATTTATGGGAAATTTGGCATCCCTCTTTCGTCATAATGTTCGTCGCCTTTGGCGGGGTAATACAATTGATGACGAGCTTAAAGGGCTGAGGTATTACGCCGATTTGTTGAAAGTACGTTTCGGTGATACCTACAGAATTGTTATCCGCATTCCAAAGGAACTGCGCCGGATTAAATTTCCGCCTCTTATTTTTCAACCCTTGGTGGAGAATTCGGTTATTCATGGGTTTGAACACAAAGAGGGGGGAGGCAGTGTCCGTGTAGAGGGTTTTCGGCAGCAGGGAAAGGTCGTATTCCAGGTCAATGATGATGGTACCGGTATGGGCCGGGATGCGATAGTACCGGCCCTCAAACCGGTTTCCTTTTCGGATGAAGATTTTTCTTCCCGCACAGGTGTTGGTATGCGGAACGTTGTGCTGCGATTGCGACTCTTCTTTAATCGTGACGACGTGGTAAAAATTGAAAGTGTAGAAGGGAAGGGCACTGAAATACGAATAGAGCTGCCGGAGGAAGAAGTCGAATATGTATAGTGTGCTGATTGTTGATGATGAGCAGCCGGTAATAGAGAGTATCAGTTTCATGCTGCAAAAATACCGACCTGAAATTGGGATTGCCGGTACCGCAATGTCCGGGCGCGAGGCTATTAAAGCGGCGGAAGAGTATAAGCCTGATATTATCCTCATTGATGTAAAAATGCCCGGAATCGACGGGCTTGAAGCGTTACGGGAGATAAAACGTCGTAATCCGAATGTGCTTCCGATCCTCACCACCGCCTATGAGCGTTTTGATATTGCCCAGACCGCCTTTGAATTAGGAGTGCAGGACTATATTCTCAAACCATTTTCCAGGGAAAAGCTGATTAATGCTGTTGATGCGGCGGTGGAATCCCTCGATCAGCGACTAAACGGGCGGGGGGATAATCTCAAACACATCGAACTTTCCCATGCCCTCAGCAACACTATTGAACAGCTGCTGTTTCGGGCAATAAAACTGAACAGTGAAATAGATGATTTTATTCCCTATCTCAAGACAACCCTCAACTTCAAGACTGCCAGGGGCTGCATCGGTATACTTGAATGGGGAAGGGAACAACCGGACTCAGCAGTCGATATGGGGCGTAATGTAATAAGCCGGTTAAAATACAAATTTCCCTGCTTGGCCTCAGCGTTTAAGCCGGAGATATTGTTCTTTTTTCCGGAGACCTCCGAGGGGAAGTCTATACCTGATATTCAGCATATGGCGGCACTGTTGGAGCAAGAAAATTCAAGCCCAGCCCATTGGCGGTTCGGCGTTGGGAAATGCGTCGAATTTGAGAAGATAAACGAATCATATTTGGAGGCCCGCCAAAAAATACGAGGGGAGGCCGAAACCTTTGATGCCGGCCAGTTGTTATCATACGCCGAGCAGTGGCGGCGCAGGTTGGAACCTTCTATTCAGAACAATCATATTGAACAGATAAGAGAGATTTTTTCCGAAGTAGTGCAGCGAACAGAAACCAGTATAGTTGCCGAAGCCGTGCTATGTGAGATTTTTTTGTATGTAGAACATATGAATTCGGTGTATACCGGTTTTCACCTCCATCGATATGTTACTGAAGACACATTTCGATCTCGGGCAGTAACAGTAGAAGAGCTTTCGGATTTTTTCAGCGGGTGGGCGTATGCCCTGGCGGATAAAATGAAAACTGTTCAAAAAGAGAACTTGCCGAATATACTGCGAAGGGCCCTTGATTTTATCAACCTCAACTATTCATATCCGCTGCAGTTGACCGATGTAGCCAAGCAGGTTGAGGTAAGTTCGGCCTATTTGAGCCATCTATTCTCCAGCCACTTGCGCAAGAGTTTTGTTGATCAGCTTACACAAATTAGATTAGATAAGGCGAAGCAATTGCTCAAAGAGCACGCATATTCAATAAAAGAGGTGAGTTCGATGGTGGGATACCAGGATCCGAATTATTTTTCCCGTCTGTTTAAGCGGTTTACCGGGTGTTCGCCATCGGAGTTCGGATAAGTCTGCATTGCAGGCATTGCCGGATTTACCTGTAGTGTCGGTATTGCAGCTGCAGACATATCTGGACAAATTTTATCTAAAAAAAATACTTATCACACTACCCCTTATCTGCTGAGAAAAAGATTAGTAAGAATTGTGAAAAACAATCCTGCTGACGGAAACCGGGTCCGGTGGTAAAATTCTGTAGAAACTTAAACCTATTAAGGAGGTTTTATAATGAAAAAGGGTCTTACCCTGATGCTAACACTACTTCTGCTTCTACCGATGGTAACCGTATGGGCCGGAGGACAGCAGGAAGGCGGAGAAGCTGCAACGGAAGAATCAGCTTCTGCAGATGTACCTCAAGTAAAACTGGACTATGGAAATGCCAGTGGCGAGCTTGAGATTTTTTCCTGGTGGGCTGGTGACGAAGCGCCGGCACTCAATGCACTGATCGACCTGTATAATGATAAGAATCCGCAGGTTGAAGTAATAAATGCAACCGTTACCGGCGGTTCCGGCGTGAATGCAAAGGCAGTACTGAAAACCAGAATGCTCGGCGGAGATCCGCCCGATTCTTTTCAGGTGCATGCCGGACAAGAGCTGATCGGTACCTGGGTAGCTGCAGAGAGAATGCTCGATCTTACACCGCTTTTCGAATCCGAAGGCTGGATGGACGTATTCCCGCAGGACCTGATTAACCTGATCGGTACGGAAAACGGAATTTGGTCGGTACCGGTAAACGTGCACCGTTCCAATGTAATGTGGTATGTTCCCGATAATCTTGACAAGTGGGGAGTAGATGTTCCGGAATCCTGGGATGAGTTTTTTGAAGTTGCCGAAGAGCTTGAATCACAGGGTGTAACTCCGCTTTCACTGGCAACCAACTGGACTGTAAACCACCTGTGGGAATCGGTTGCCCTTGGAGTACTGGGTGCGGACAAATATGATGCACTCTGGAACGGTGAACTCTCCTGGACCAGCGCAGAAGCAGTGGAAGTGTGGGCCACTTTAGACAAAATCCTAGATTACACCAACGACGATTTCTCCTCTCTGAGCTGGCAGCAGGCCACCGACCTTGTAGTCGGGGGCGACGCAGCTTTCAATATCATGGGCGACTGGGCAGCAGGCTATATGAGCACCACCCTTAATCTTGAACCGGGTTCAGGGTATGGATGGGCAGCTTCTCCCGGAACCGAAGGCTCCTTTATGTTCCTGGCGGACAGCTTTGGTTTTCCGAAGGGTGTAAAAAACCCCGCTGCTACTCTGGCATGGCTTAAGAACTGTGGATCTAAAGAGGGACAGGATACTTTTAACCCTCTGAAGGGTTCCATTTCCTCCCGCACCGACTCGGACTTAAGCAAATACAACGATTACTCTAAGTCGGCGGCTAAAGACTTTGCCGACAATCGGATAGTCGGAAGTCTCGCCCACGGTGTTACCGCGAATGAAGGCTTCATGAATGATTTCGCCACAGTAATGGAAATGTTTTTGAAGAACCGCAATCCTGAACAAGCTGCCAACGCAGCCCAGGCAATTGCTATTCAAAACGGCATTGTAAGCAAGTAAGTATTTTCTAAAGTGAAAAAAGGGAGCAGGGTTTCAATTTATGGCCCTGCTCCTGTCATAAAGGGAACTATATGGTAGAGTCAAAAAAAAATGCGGTGTATTCTATATTAGTATTACTTCCTTCCGTGATCCTTCTTCTCATTTTTGTATACGGGTTTATAGGTAACTCTTTTTATGTCTCCCTGACGGACTGGGGCACCGGTGCGGCGCTGAGGGAGAATCCGGTGAAAAACTTTGTTGGATTGAAAAATTACCGTGAGCTCTTCACCGGAGCAATTAATGCCCGTTTTCGACAGGATTTAATAAATGCGGTATTTTACTCCCTCTTTTTAGTGGTAGGAACACTTACGGTTGGGCTGTTTTTAGCTATTCTATTGGATAAGGGACCAAAGGGCGAACACGTCCTGCGAACAATTTTTCTTTTTCCCATGGCCCTTTCGTTTATTGTAACTGGTACTATCTGGCGCTGGGTGTTTTCACCTAAGGGAGGGGTAAATCTCATTCCCACCTGGTTCGGTATGGAGAGGGGCAAGTTTCTCTGGCTGTCAAGCCGTGAGCAGGTGTTGCTTTTCAACTGGCAAAATATCCTGCAGATCATTGCCTTGATTCTATTTGTAATTTTTGCCCTTGTGTTATACAGCGGTTGGAAGAATAAAAAACGGACCCAAATAACATGGGGAGCGGTTTTGTCCGGTGTGATGTTGTTCTATGCGCTGGTACTGCATAACATTTTGCCCCCTATTTTACCGTATGAGGAGTCCCACGGCTTCAGCCTGGCAACTATCGGCATAATTATTGCGGCGGTTTGGCAGTACTCGGGGTATACTATGGCCCTGTATCTGGCGGGTCTTCGGGGGCTGCCTGTGGCAATGTATGAATCGGCTAAAATGGACGGGGCCGGTGATCTTACCTATTACTTTAAAATTGCAATCCCGAATATGTGGCCGATAACCCTCAGTGCGATTATTATCATTTCGCATATTTCCTTAAAGTTGTTTGCTTTGATTTTTTCAATGGCCGGTGCGGATAACGCCAGTACGGGGCACCCTTCGGTATTGATGTATCTGGTTACTTTCCGGGCGAATAACTTTGCTATCGGTGCCGCTATTTCGGTGATTCTGTTTTTGATGGCCGCCCTGTTTATCATTCCCTATCTGATTCAGTCCTACCGGGCGCGGAGGTAATCGAAGATGTCACAAAATACTTTAAGAAGAGTCAGCCCTCTCATTTACGTCATGGTACTGACGATAATGGTTATCTTTCTGGTGCCGATCTATATGGCGATCATTACTGCCCTAAAAAATCCGGCGGAAATCAATCTTGCTACTGCCTGGCATCTGCCCTCTACTCCTTATTGGCGCAGTTTCTCAGAGGCCCTGAAACTGCTGCTGCCGAGCCTGCAGAATAGTCTTGTATTGACCATTACCGGCACGGCCCTTTCTGCTCTGGTAGGGTCTATTAACGGTTTCATCTTTTCAAAAAACCGATTTCCCGGGAGCGAAGTTGTCTTTACTTTGTTTCTCTTTGGAATGTTTATTCCCTATCAGATCATCCTTATACCGTTGTTTCAATTGCTGCGGACAATCGGAATATACGGTAGTTTGAGCGGGCTTATACTTGCCCATGTGGTGTATGGAATTCCCATTACTACTTTGATATTTCGCAATTTTTATGATCAAATACCCGATTCAATAGTGGAATCCGCCCGACTTGACGGCGCCGGCTTTTTCGGCCTGTACGGAAGGCTGTTTCTCCCTCTATCGGTTCCCGGTTTTGTCGTAGTGGGTATATGGCAGTTCACCCAAATTTGGAACGAGTTTCTCTGGGGTGTTACCCTCACCAAACAATCTTCCCAGCCGGTAACCGTAGGACTGGCCCAGCTGGCCGGCGGCCAGGCGGTAAACTGGAACCTGCCCATGGCCGGCTCATTTCTAGCCGGGTTTCCTGTACTGCTGATTTACATCTTTCTGGGTCGGTATTTTATTCGCGGCCTGTTAGCCGGTTCTGTGAAGGAGTAGCTGTAAGCCGAAACATATTTTAAGACTGCACCGCCGAGAAGTTTTCAGTGGTGCAGTTTTTATGACCAGATCTTATGAGTAGTTCTTACCGAAGGAATTGCGATATACCTTATTCCACTGAAGCTCCTCCAGAGAGTGGGGGCCTTTGTTCTCGGCGGGATATCCCGCCGAAATTATTGCTTCTACCTCGTAATGAGAGGGAATATTGAGGGTTTTCTTTACATATTCAGATGCCGGTGTTTCATCCGGTGCTTTTCGCCCGCGAATTTGTATCCAGCAGCTGCCAAGCCCCTCTTCTTCAATAGCTATTTGCAGGTCGATTGCAGCGATGCTGCAGTCTTCTATCCATGCCGTTGCCTGCTGCAGATCCGCGCAGACTACTACTGCAAAGGCGGCTTTCGACAAAAACGCCGAACTATGGGTTTTGCATTTCGAGAGAGAATCTAAAAGGGATGGATCATCAACCAGTATAAAGCTCCATGGTCGTTTCCCCTTT
>Ga0209947_1000703_pt1 | contig 20547 bp, 11 predicted proteins | sample SalPonR2_B_D2_MG_FD_185706 | JGI IMG/M metagenome (GOLD analysis project Ga0209947, IMG submission 185706) | Salt pond soil microbial communities from South San Francisco under conditions of wetland restoration - Salt Pond MetaG R2_B_D2_MG... ...
TGTATGATGTGTTGGGTGTGGGAAACGCACTGGTTGATATCCAAACGCAAGTTCGCGATGAAATCGTCTCGGAATTCGGCTTTGACAAGGGCATCATGACGTTGGTCGACAATGACCGACAGATGCAGGTCCTCGCCAAATTGCCGCGTCACACGCTCTACCGTTGTGCCGGAGGTTCGGCCGCCAACACGATCGTGGCGATTGCCGAGTTCGGTGGTAAGTCGGCCTATATCGGCAAAGTCAGCTCCGACGAAGTGGGCGAGTTCTTTTTGAAAGACTTGCGAGACAACGGCGTCAAAATCGATGTCGATTGCTCCACGGCAGGTCCAACGGGAACGTGTGCGGTGCTGATCACCGAAGATGCCCAGCGAACGATGCTGACGAACCTGGGCGTGTCGGCCACGTTGGGTCCGGAAGATATCGACGAAGAAGAAATCAAGCGAGCGAAGTACCTGTATGTCGAAGGGTATTTGCTGACGGGAGAATCCTCCAAAGCGGCCGCGATGCTGGCGATTGATATTGCCAAGAAGCATGGCGTGAAGGTGGCGTTCACCGCGTCGGATCCCTTCCTGGTGAATATGCTGCGTGACGAACTGCTGGCCCTGATCGAAGGTCCAGTGGACTTGTTGTTCTGCAACGAAGAAGAAGCGAAGAGTTTGACGGGAAAAGAGACCCCCACCGATTGCGCGATCGAACTGCATCGGCATGCCGAGAACGTCGCCATGACGCTAGGCCCCAACGGTTCGATTGTGATGCACGCCGGCGAGACGATTGCGGTTCCTGGAGTTCCCTGTCAGGCAATCGACACGACGGGTGCGGGCGACATGTATGCGGGGGCTTTTTTGTACGCCATTACCAATGGCATGAGTTGGCAGCAGGCGGGCCGGTTGGCATCGCATGCCTCCTCTCGAATCGTCTCGCAGATGGGCGCTCGCTTGGACCAAAAGTTCTCGCCGCACGAAGTGGAAGAATTGGTGAGCTAATCCTCCGTGTGGAGCCGTGGCAAACCGCGGCTATCACCGAAACGGCTGATTCAAAGGCTGGCTGCTGGATTAGTAGTGCCGTTAGTAGTACCAACGGATGCCGAACTGGATCGCTTGCACCCAGTAGTCGCCGTACGACAGTTCGGGCGCCGGACGCGTTGGCGTGTCGCTCAAGTCGGACGCCAAGTTGGGATCGATCGCTCGCCAAGGCTGGAGGGCGTCGGTCAGTCCCAGCACGCTGTAGCCGATCGACAGGTCGACGCCGGGACGCCAGTGATAGCCGAGGTTCACATTCAGTTCGGGGACCCAGGCGAACGTGCTGTCGGAGAAGGCACCCGCGTTGCTGTTGCGGACCAACAGGCCGCCACCGGGGTCAAACCCGGAGGTGCCGTTGATAATCGTTTCGGTAGAGCCACTCGCGGTGCCTCGCCGCGTCAACGAGCCGAACCCGAACTTGATCAGTCCATCGAGCGTCCAGCAGCCTTCTTCGTAATAGCCACTAAATCCGAAATGGCCGCCGTGGAATTCGTTCTCGACGTCAAATTGGTCGCGCAAGATCCGCAGGGTTCCGACGGGCGAGGTATCGCCGGCGCCGGTAAACAGGGTGTCGCTGCGAATGTGGAGGTCTTCATTGATGCGCAAGAACTGATAGCCGTACATAAAGTCCAGTCGCCCGCCTAAGCCTTGGCGGATTAACTGCTGCAACGACACATCCGCGCCATACACCTCGCTGGTCCCCTCGACGGTCAAACTGGCGTCGCGTCGGTTGGGAAAGGCGACCACCACCGCGTTCGCTTCGCCCGCCGGGTTGGTTGTGAAGTCGAGAAAGGGACGGGCAATGATTGGATTGCTAGTCGAGTTGGTGTGGAAGCCAAAATCTTCGGAACCGGTTAGCCAAAATCGCCCGGTCAGCGATTGGTAGTGCCCGGCGTCGAGCCATTTCCCGAGGGTAAAACGTCCGCCCGTGGAGACGGAATCGCCATAACGATCATTCCCAAACAGCACGCTGGTGCTCGCCTGCCCCAGTTCTCCGGCGCTTTCAAAAGCGGTCCCGGGATCGCTGGTGGTGACCAGTGCCGGCAAGCTTTGCGGGCGCCGCCACCACAGCATGAGTTCCGCGGAGGCAAACCAGTCGTGCCGAGGTGCACAGGAGCCGCATCCATCGCAGCCCTGCATGTCGCAGCCGATGTCGGCAGGATGGTATGGGGCGAGAGACTCCATCGCGGGCTCATAAGGACTTGGTAAACCGAGTGGCTGCAAAGCAGCGTCATAGCCCACCTGTTCGACCAACGCAGGGCCTCCGGAAGTGAAGGCTTCGCGGCCCGACGGCGTGTCCGAACGTTCCGCGGCGGGCACAGTCGGGGGGCGGTACGAACCGCGGTCTTGGGATTTCAGGCGGACTTGGGCATGCGCCGGCGCGCTGATCGCAATTATCACGAGCATCACGACGATCGTCGCAGCGCGAGGGAGCCTGAAAGAAGGAGTCGTGGAGAGCAAGGTTTTCCGTCGCACAGTAGGGGTGCCTCTTGACCAGAACGTTGGCTAACGTCGTAGGAGTCGTTGCAGAACGATTCCGCTGCACCTCTCTTCGACCATTCCGGTCGCACCGGTTGAGGAAACCTGGCAAGATTTGCCGGTTGGGACGGATCCGCGGGGGACGGGCGGTCATGCTGGCAGCGCATGAAAAAAACGCGTCGTTGCCGACGCGCTGGAGCGAATGTTCGCTGGGTGGAAGGGCCCGCGATTACCGTTTGTTTGGCTCGCCGAACGGCTCAGCCTTGGTACTCGGCACCGAAGAATTCTTTGCTATCACCAATCGTGGGTTTGATTGTGCGTGAGCCTTCTTGCCAGTTGGCGGGGCAGACTTCGCCGTGTTCTTCGAAGTATTGCAGGGCCTGAACCATCCGCAGGGCTTCGTCGACGCTGCGGCCGAGAGGCAGGTCGTTAACGACTTGATGCCGGATGACGCCTTCTTTGTCGATCAAGAACAGGCCGCGCAGGGCCACACCCCCATCGAGCAGGACGTTGTAGTCCCTCGCGATCTGCTTGTTGATGTCGGCGATCAGCGGGTACTCGATCGCACCGATGCCGCCATCGTTACGAGCCATATTCCGCCAAGCGAAGTGGCTGAAGTGGCTGTCGATCGAAACGCCCAGAATCTGCACATTCAGTTTCGCAAAATCGGCATTGCGGTCGCTGAAGGCGATAATTTCGGTGGGGCAAACGAACGTAAAGTCGAGCGGATAGAAGAACAGCAAAACGTATTTGCCGCGGTAGTCGCTCAGCGAGACCTCTTGGAACTCTCCGTCTGGCATGACGGCTTGGGCTTTAAAATCGGGAGCTTCTTGGGTGACCAGATTCGCCATCGGTTCGAACTCAACTAGAGATGGGGTGGAAATTGTTTGGTGGAATCACCGCTGCGGGCACGGTTCCCCTTACTATTGTCCGGCGGCAACTTGTTCACAACGGGGGACAGCGTCGACCGGCTCGGTGCGGGCGGTTATGTTGGGTAACAGGAGATATTGATATGCAAAAGAATTACTGTCAGAGCTTTAGCCGTTGGTGGCTGTTCCGTGGCTTCGCCTTCGCGTTGCTCGCCGTGACAGCGGGCAATCTTCAGGAAGTGGCGGCACAATCTGCCCCGGTGCCAGCCGCGGCCGAGCCGGTGCCGCCCGCCGCGAAAGAGGCCGCCGACACGGTTGATCCACCACGGCCTCAAGAGCAGGCGCGACGAGCGTACTTGGGCCGCGTTGTCGCCCAGCCGATGTCGCATCTCGGCGCCGGTTGGTTGATCCGCCCGACGAGGCAACAGGAAGAGCGGCCCGACGAGTCGTTGAAGCAACTGCAGCTCAAGCCCGGCATGACGACCTGTGACATGGGATGCGGAAACGGTTTCTGGAGCTTGATGATGGCTCGCGTCGTGGGCGAGTCGGGACGCGTGCTGGCGATCGACATTCAGCCCGAGATGCTGCAGAAACTGAAATATCGAGCGTTGCAAGAAGAGATCGGAAATGTTGAGCCGATTCTCGGCGCCGTGGACGATCCGAAGTTACCCGCTGGCGAAGTCGATTTGGTGATGATGGTCGACGTCTATCACGAATTTTCGCATCCCGAATCGATGCTATGGTCGATCCGTCGTTCGCTCAAGCCGACCGGTGTGGTGGCGCTGTTGGAGTATCGTGAGGAGGATCCACGAGTCCCGATCAAGCCGAGGCACAAAATGTCGAAGCCTCAGATCATGAAAGAGTACGCCGCCAACGGATTCAAGTTGGTCCGTGAATACAACGAACTGCCGTGGCAGCATCTGATGTTCTTCGCCAGAGACGACAGTCCTCTCGAGGCGATCAAGCCGGAGCCGTTTTCGGTTCAGCGTTAAGCGGACAACGCCCCTTGTCTTAACACAGGGGGGGTATCCCCGATCAACGTGTGACGGGCTGTTGATGGGATCGACAGCCCGTTCTTTTTCTCGCTCGGCCGCAGACGCATTCGAAGAGTAGGTCGTACGCGAGCGACTGACCGTGACACGGCTAAATCGACAGTGTCATCAGCGAGCGATTAAGTCTGACCGGCAATCAATTCTTGTGCGGTGCAGCTCAATTGATCGATCACGACCGATTGCTCTTCCACCGAAGCGGCGACGCCGGTGGTGTTGGCGCTGACTTCGGTGATGCCGTCGGCAATCGATTGGATCGACGTTACGACTTGCAGGATTGTCTGCTGAAGTGATTCGACGTTGTTGCGAATATCTGAGGTCGCGCGCCCCGTTTGCGAGGCCAGTTCTTTGACCTCCCCCGCGACCACGGCAAAGCCGCGCCCGGCATCGCCCGCTCGCGCCGCTTCGATGGTCGCATTCAAAGCCAAGAGGTTGGTCTGGTCAGCAAGATCGTCAATCAAGTTGACCACCTTGCCGATGCTTTGGCTGCTGCCATTGAGGGCCTCGACCAATGAGGTGGCTTGCGACGAAGAATTTTCCGCCATGCTGGCCAGTTCCGCGGTTCTGGAGATCCGCTCGGAGATCTCGCCGACCGCCTGCGACATTTCGCTCACGCTGCGAGCAATCGAATTGCCCAGTTCCATGGAATGGCTTTTGGCGTTGATTTCGTTCGTAACGTCGCTGACCGCCTGGAGGATCCGGATGACTCGACCGTCTTTGTCAAACACCGGGTTGTAGGCGCCTTGGAGCCACAGAGTATCCCCGTTGCGAGTGACTCGGCGGAACTCACCTTGCTTGAATTCACCTTTCGCCAAGTCCCGCCAGAACTGGTTGTATTCCACGGTCGCGGCATCTTCTTGGGGCATAAAGATGCGATGATGCTTGCCCTTGATTTCACCGAGGGAATAACCGGTTGCCGTGAGGAACAATTGGTTCGCCGTGATGATTGTGCCATCGGGTTGAAATTCGATGATCGCTTGCGAGCGGTTGCGGATCTCAATCTCCGAAAGTTTTTGCCGAGTGATATCGGTTGCTAACTTCGCAATCTTGATGACCGTTCCCGAATCATCACGAATCGGGTTGTAGGTCGCCTGAATCCAGATCTCGCGCCCACCTCTACCAAATCGCTGAAACTCCGCGCGTTGGAATTCTCCACGGCTCAACGCCAGCCAGAATTCTTGGTATTCCGGAGAAGCCGCAGATTCGGGGCTGACGAACATGCGGTGATGCTTGCCTTCAATTTCTCTCAGCGAATAGCCAACGGTTGTCAGGAAATTCTGATTGGCCTTGATGATGGTTCCATCCGGTTCGAATTCGATGATCGCCTGAGACTTATCCAACGCGTTCATAAACAGACTGATGTCGTCTCTCGCCTCTTCTTGGGTGAGCTTGACTTCGGTCGGTTGTTTCGTTTCAACGCTCGGTTCAGCGGCACGGGGCATGAAGGAGGTAAATCGCATCGGTGACTCATTCTTTCTCTGGGACGCTGCAAGTAGAAAATTGCGAGAACAGCCAAATGGACGAACTGCAACCGAACGTTCCGGCCGCACTGACCGACGTCGTGTCGTACTAAAGGCTGCCCCCTCACACAGGAAATCGTGTCACAAGAATTTCCTGCGAGCCGATTAAAAATTGCACAAACCTGCAAATTTCACAAAAAACCTCTCTGCCCGGGGGGGATGTTTTCTGAACGCGGGGCATTCAGGAACGTCCTTGACGAAAGCCGATGATCCTGGTCGCGAGCCTTTACCGATTTCCGGTCAGCGAAGCAGCGGGCGGTCGCAAGGCGGATAAGAGCAAGCAGGCATGCCGAAGTAGCGGTTTGGCATCAAGCGGGTGATGCCAAACGATTCTGCCAAGTTGCTTGGGCCCGATAGAAATTTGCCGATGACAGCTCACCACCAAAGGGGTGGTGGGCTAAGTTACGTAAAGATCTCGAGCGAAGATCTCGCCTCACCGCGGACTCTCGGGGCGGGGCATTCGCAATTGGCGGCGGCGCAGAATAGCGACCGCCGATGCAAAGCAAGTCGTTTCGCTGCAAGTCTTTACAGCGTGTCGGCCATGAACGTGCCATTGTCGGCGACTTCGAACAGCGGTTTGTAATAGCTGTCGCATTTGCCGGTGCGGCCACAAGGTCGCCAGATGATCGACATCGACACGTTCCAGCCCTCCTCGTGGTTGGCGATGCTACCATTGGGGTCGCCAGGGTTGAGGTAAGCGAATCCACCTCTCAGACCCCAGCGGCCTCGCAGCGGCGTGGCGATGTCCATTCCCAGCAGTGTGTCTTCGGTGTCGGTCGTGCCGACAAAGCCGTCGATCCAGCCGTCTCCGCCCAGATCGCGGCGGTAGAAAAAGCGGTGTTGGTCGGTAGCTTGAAACGTCAGCGAGCCCACTTGGGTCACGCCCGCCGCATCGATCAGTCGAGTGACCGAAGTGGAGTCATTTACGCCGCCCATAAATCGGTAGCCGAATTCGTGGCAACCGCCCGTCTTCCAGCTTAATTCGCCTCGGACTTGTCCCAGTTCCGCATGGTAGAACCAGTCGTCGTTGAGGTAGTCATAAACCACACCCATTTGCAGGCCGTAGTCGACGCGTCGCGACAGTCCGGTAGTGATAAAGATCTGGTTCCGCGAATCGTTGCTGAACGGCGAGGCTTCGATGTTGTTTTGCGTCGCACGCAAGCCGAACTGAGCCGCCCAGTCGATGCCCAGCAGGTCACGCAGTGGACGACCGAAATTGAAACCTTGATGGAAGCCAAAGCTGCCCGTTCCGCTGCGGTCGCCCAGCAGGTCTCCGGCAGCGAAGTTCGCTGGTCCGGTAAACCCTTGGACACCGGCGAAGAATTCGAATCGACTCCAATCGATCGGCAGGATGGGCAGCAGCAGCGGGACGCTTGACACGTGAGGATGCCCCGGACCATATCCCGGTTCGACTCCGCACGTTGCGCCGATGTAGGCACCACCGCAGGAGTCGCAACCGGGTTGGTCGCAGACGTAGCCGTCGATGCCACAACTGGCTTCGACGGCCACGCCACATCCTCCGCCACAAGTTCCATGACACGCACCACCGTAAATTTCGGCGCCGCATACCGGTTCGCAACCGCAGACCGGCCCTTCGCACCCACACATTGGCTCGACACCACACATTGGCTCGACACCGCACATTGGCTCGACACCGCACATTGGCTCGACACCGCAAGACGCACAGCCGTCGCAGGTGGCGGAGTGACCGTAGTAAGACGCTGGCACCAAGCCTTCGGGAATCGGTTCGGAGAGCGATTCACCGTACGCCGCCTGTTTGATCGCCGATGGGCGTGCCGCCTTGCTACGCGCCTGACCCATCGTCTGGAACAGCGGTTTTCGCTGCGAGGAAGCTTCGGACGCCGTGCTTGGACGAGCCGTTTGAGCCGTCCGACGTTTGGCTTGGCTTGTGATAGAGGCCTTCTGGACGCCCTTGGTGTTGCCCGGAGGGCGAGGAATCATCAACTGGTCGTTTGACGACGGGGCCGCTGGTCGATTAACCTGCCGCACTCCGCGGACTTGGCGAGCATGGCTGACGTCGATCTGCCTCGACGCTTGGGAGGCAGATTCTTCGGCCCGGCCCGTGGTGGCCACCGGAACGCTTAGTAGCGTGCCAATTAACGCGAACTCAAACGCAACGCAGAGCCGCCCCGCTTTTCGAAATACCTGCTGCGATAGCCCATCCATCGACATATCCTTCTATCGTTATTCGTAAGTTCTCGACGAACGGTCGGGAACCCTTAGCAAGAAGTATCGACCCGCAAAGATGCTCTCATGAGAAAACTTTTCCTAACCGGAACAAATTACCTGACACGACCCTTCCGCATGATCGGCAAAGAGCCTGCAAGGTTGCTAGCAAGCGGCGTCTGGTGTGCTCTGATACTGTCAAGCAATTTTGGCCAAGCCCAGGACACGGCAGCCGCTGACACGGCAGCCGCCGCTAGCCCAGCCGAGGTCGCTTATCCGCTGAATCTAGCCGTGGGTCCCGCTGGCGAGATCACGATCGTCGATCTCGACCTGCCGGGGCTGTGGCGGTTAGCCGCGCCCGACGAGTCGCCGACGCTCTTTTTTCGCGGCACCAAGTTGCTGCGACAGCCAATGAATCGCCCCCGTTGTGTGGTCGCTTTGACCGATGGCAGTGTGTTGGTGGGAGATTCCGCATCGCGAGATATCTACCGCATCGCCGCCGATACGACGGAACTGAAGGGTTTGACGGACGGTTTTATCGGGATACCGATGAGCCTGATCGTCGATCCGTCGGGAGAGACCGTTTACGTGGGCGATGCGGAGAAGCGAGCGCTGTTTCGATTCCCGCTCGCCGGTGGAAAGCCCGAATTGGTGGCGCGCGTCAACGCGCGGGGCTTGTCATTCGGACCCGAAGGATTGCTGTGGGCGATTACTCCGGACGACGCAGCCGTGGTCACGATCGATGATCAGGGCAAGGTCGAGCCACGCGTAACGGGCCGGCCTTTCCAGTATCCTGGCGGCATCGTCCACGTTGGCCAGACGGCCTATGTGACCGATGGGTATGGCAAGGCGATCTGGAAAATTGCCCCTGGCGAGGCACCGCAGAAGTGGTTCGAAGGCCAGCCACTGAAGCATCCCGTGGGGATTGCGAAGACCGATGACGCTTTGTTGGTCGCCGATCCGCACAACAAGCAGGTGTTTCGCTTCAAGCGGACCGACGCTCCGACAGCCGAGCCGCTGCTGCCCGAGTAGTCGGTGCTCTCGCGAGGTGGTCGATCAGCGAGTCTGCCCGTTGGCCCTGCCGATGGTGGCAACGGGCGAGCCAAATGCTGGTGAAAAAACATTCTGAGCGGCAGATTGCCCCGCAGTTCGCGGATTGCTGTTATTCTGGGAAGGGTGCGAGAGGTGCCTTTCCTAGCCATCGCACACCTGATCCCCACGAGCTTAAACGAAAAGGAATCGAATGACCGCTGATGCCGCGCCGCTGGATGCTTCTCAGGCCAGTAAGCTTCACGAGGCACGTGATGCGATTCGGGAGCAATTGGGCAAGATCATTGTCGGGACAGGAAGAGGTCATCGACGAATTGTTGATCTGCTTGTTCAGCCGCGGGCACTGTCTGTTGGAGGGCGTGCCGGGCTTGGCCAAGACTTTGATGATCAGCACCCTCGCCCGCGCGTTGGATCTGCGGTTCAGTCGCGTGCAGTTCACGCCTGACTTGATGCCCGCCGACGTGACGGGAACGGAAATCATCGAAGAGGATCGTGCCACCGGACATCGTGAGATGCGATTCATGGAAGGCCCGCTGTTCGCTAATGTGATTTTGGCGGACGAAATCAACCGGACGCCTCCCAAAACTCAAGCCGCTCTGCTGGAAGCGATGCAGGAACGTCAAGTGACGGTGGGACGCGTGCGGCACACCCTGCCCGATCCGTTCTTTGTGCTCGCGACGCAAAACCCGATTGAGCAGGAGGGGACGTACCCGCTGCCCGAAGCGCAACAAGACCGCTTCATGTTCAAGATCTTCGTTCAGTATCCAAGCTTCGACGAAGAATTCGAAGTGGCACGTCGCACCACGGGCACGGCGGTCGCGAATATCAAACCGATCTTATCGGGCGAGGACATCATTGCTCTGCAGAACTTGGTCCGTCAGGTACCCGTCAGCGACCACGTGGTCCGGTTCGCTTTGTCACTGGTGCGCCAGACACGGGTCGGCAGTGAAGGCGTGCCCGATTTTGTCGACGAACTGGTCGGCTGGGGTGCGGGGCCGCGTGCGGTTCAGTTCCTGATCCTGGGCGGGAAAGCTCGGGCGTTGCTGGACGGACGTTTTCATGTCCAAGTCGAAGACATCGCAGCGCTTGCTCCGCCGGTTCTCCGTCATCGAATGGTGGTAAACTTTGCTGCCGAGAGTGAAGGGATTTCTAGCGACGATGTGATCACGCGGATTGTTGATGCCACTCCCAAGACGGAAGACGAACTGACACGCGATGCCCGATTCCAAAAGATTTTTGCGTCCTGAAGCGACGCAGCGGATTCGGCGGCTGGAACTGACGGCGCGCCGAGTCGTCGAAGGATTTTTGTCGGGTATGCACCGCAGCCCGTACTTTGGCCAATCGGTCGAATTCCTTCAGCACCGTCAGTATGCCACCGGCGATGAGATCCGTCACATCGACTGGAAGGTGTATGCACGCCAAGACCGGTTGGTGATTAAGCAGTACGAAGAGGAAACGAATCTGCGGCTGCATTTGATGGTCGATCGATCGGCCAGCATGGATTACGGCGTTGGTGAGCGAAATAAATTTGAATACGCCGCTTCCTTGTCGGCTTGTTTGGCTTATTTGGCGTTGCGGCAACAAGACGCCACGGGGTTGTTTACCTTCGACACCGACATGCGGGCCTCGGTGCCGGCGAAAAGTAACCGTTACCAGTTGGGTCGGATTTTGACCGCCTTGGACGAAGTCGGCACCGGGGAGCGAACCGATTTGCCGCGGGTTGCCAAGCAAGTCACGCAGGCGATTCCGCGTCGGGGTGTGGTCACCATCGTGTCGGACTTGTTGGGCGTCGACAATCTGCTAGAAGGGCTGCGAGTGATGCGGGCGCGAGGCCACGATGTGGCGCTGCTGCATGTGTTGCACGACGACGAGTTAGATTTTGACTTCGACGGCGCGACTCGGTTCGAAGGCTTGGAGACGCCCGACTTTTTGAACTGTAATCCGCGTGCCTTGCGTGAAGGTTACCTCGAGGCGATGAACCATTTCCTCGAACAAACGCGCCGCGCTTGCGGTCGCTTGATGATCGACTATGTCCAGGTCCGGACCAGCGAGCCGCTCGACGCGGTGCTGGCGAAGTTTTTAACGGCCCGCAAAAGCCTGCCAAACCTGAGAGGTTAATTGGCCAACGTATGTTTCTGTTTCCTGCTTTAACGCTTGGCTTCCTGTTTGTCGGGGTGCCGCTGTTGGTCCATCTGATCAACATGCTGCGGCATCGAAGGCAACAATGGGCCGCCATGGATTTTCTGCTTGCCAGTTACCGCAAGCAGAAGAAGTGGATCATCCTGCGGCAGTTGTTGCTGTGGTTAACCCGGACCGCGGTGGCCGCTTTGCTGATCGCGATGCTGTGTGGTTGGGTTAGCGGCGGTCGCTTGTTGGGGGCCCTCGGAGGTCGCACGACGCATCACTTGGTCGTGCTGGATGACAGTTACTCGATGGCCGATACCAGCAGCGGTGGGCAAACGTACCAGCGTGCCTTGGCTGCCCTGCGATCTTTGACCGAGCGGTTGGCGGCATCCGAAGGCCAGCATCAACTGACGGTCTTGCGGTCCAGCCGCGCGGACTTGGTGACCCGCGGCCAAACGTCCGCCGGGGACGCCGCGGCCGATTTGTCCGTTCAGACGATTATGGGAGACTCGCGGCTGATCGATCGCGTGATGGCGACCAGTCCCAGTCCGATGAGTGTCGATTTAGTGTCTGGCTTGCGGTTGGCTGGAGAGTTGATCGGCAAGACGCCGGCCGACGAAACGGTGCTGTACCTCGTCAGTGACTTTCGGAGCCGCGATTGGCAGACGCCCGAGCGGGCGGCTGAGGTGTTGGAAGGATTGTCAGCCGACGGTGTGGAACTGCGGTGCATCGACACGGCCACCTCGCCGGCATCTAATCTGGGAGTGACCAAACTGGAACCGATGGCCGACGTGTGGGTGGCTGGGGTGCCGGTGGTGATTCAAACCACGATAAAAAATTACGGCGCGTCGCCGGTCACGAACGTCAACGTCGCGGCCCGCGTGATTCGCTATGGATCGGCCGCCAAGACGGCCGATCCGACACGGCAGTTTTCGGGCGTCGTCGAACCGTTGCCGGGGGTGGTGATCGAGAGGTTGGAGCCCGGACAGGAAGCGGTCCGGCAATTTCAAGTCTTTATCACCGATCCAGGCACGCATGCGATTCAGGTCTCTTTGCCCGATGATGCCCTGGCGACCGATAATTCCCGGTCATGTACCCTGCCACTCTCCGACGCCCAGCGAGTGTTGATCGTCGACCGCGATCCAGAAGGTTTGGGGGCTTATCACGTCGCCTCGGTGCTGAACCCCGGCAGCCAAGTCGAAACCGGAGCGATTCCGGACGTGCGTTCGACCAGTTTTCTCCGTTCGGCGACGCTGGATGACTTGCGACCGTATCGAGCGATTTACATCATCGATCCTGAAGAGATCACGCAGAATTCGGCCGCCGCGTTGGCGGAATATGTCGACGAAGGGGGTGGTTTGGCGTGGTTCTTGGGCGCCAGTGCTCAACCGCAAAAGTTGAACGAAGCCTTGTTGGCCGAAGGACGCAATTTGCTGCCCGGCGCTCTCGCTTCGACGATCGAGCAGAGCCCTGTTGAGAATGCGGGCAGCGATGTCGTGATGGCGGGTAGTCATCCGCTGACCGAGCCGCTCGAGCCGCTCGGCGATGCCGCGTTCGGTCGCGTGGGGTTGGTCGAAACTTGGAATCTGGATAGTGACGATCCTCGGCTATCGTTGCTGAATCCGGTGCGTGAGGTGCTGAACCGACGCGATGGGCTGCCGTTTGTCCGGCAACACCAAGTCGGCCGCGGTCGCGTTGTCACCGTCTTGGCGGGCTTGGATGGTAACTGGACCAATTGGCGCGGCGACCCGACGTTTGTTGTGTTTCTGCTTCGTGCCAATGCGTTTCTGTGGTCCGGAGCCGCTGTCGAGTCGTCTCGAGCGGTCGACGATGCGATTCGTTTGACGTTGTCCGATGGCCGTTATGCTCGCACGGTGCAGGTGCTGACCGCGGCTAACGAACCGCCCCGCATCGCCGTGGAAATGCAAGCCGAAAAGTCCGACGCCGGTTGGGAGTTGGTGCTCGATCCCCAGGAAGCGGTCATTGCGGGCAACGCGGATGTGGAATCGATGCTCGTTCCCGGAGTGACCGAATTGTGGGTTTCACGCATCGATGGTCAGGCCGAAGTCCGGCCGCTCGCGTCGGCGGTGCAGCCGGGGGAAGGCGATCTGCGACGTGTGGACCAGCCGACTCTGCTGCGAGATCTGCAACCGACAACCATTCAATTTTTCAGTACCGAAGAGGTTCTCGAACAGTCTAGTGGCGGCGGCGGAGCGACAACGACGCTGGTGCTGCTGGCGCTATTGGGAACGTTGCTGGCCAGTGAGCAGGCACTCGCTTACTGGGCCAGTTACCATCCGCCTCGCGGTGGAGGCGCATCATGAATGTCCTAGCACAAGCCGATGCTGCGGCAGCTTCGCTCATCACCGGTGGTCAGACGCGACAAGAGATCGTTTACTCGCTGGAAAGAGCTGCTTGGCTGGAAGGCTGGTGGGCGTGGGCGTTGACGATTGGGGTGATCGGTTTGTTGCTGTGGTTGATGGTTCGGTTGTATCGTCGCGATGCCGAAGAACTGTCGCCGCTGGTCCGTTGGACGCTGATTTTCTTGCGGCTGACGACGCTGGCAGGTCTGGTGTTCTTCTTCTTTGGGCTCTCGCGAAGAGTCCAACAATTGGTGACCCGGGAAAGCGAAGTGGCGGTGTTGGTCGACACCAGTCAGAGCATGTCGCTGCCAGCGGAAAACGTCGTCGGTTCGCGTTCAAGAAGCGAGATCGCCGCGGAAATCTTGGCCTCCTCGGGCGTGCTCGATCGCTTGTCGCAGCAACAGCGGGTGACGGTGTATGGTTTTGATCAAGGCGAAGAGCCGCGTGAACTGGAAGTCCGTATCGATGCTTCGCTCGCCGCCTCGCAGTTGCCGGAAGAGATGGCAGCTACCCAACCGATCGTATCGTCCCGTGCCGCGGTGATCGGAGCCCTCATGTTGGCCGCCGCGCTGGTGCTGTGCGCGGTGTCGTTGTTGCTTGGGGCGACCGGTCGAGTCATCTCGTTGGGGCAACCATTGATGGGGGCGGCCGTCCTGACCGTTGCCGGCGGGATCATTCTCGGCAGTGCGTGGACGGTGCATGCCGATCGGTCGCTGCTGTCGCTGTTAGGTTTGGAAGCCACGCCGATCCTCGATCCGGCTGAGACGCCGCCGTCGGGTAGCGAGCCGGCCGCAACGCCGCCCAAGGTTCAAGACTGGTCGCAATCGCTGTTAGCGGCGGGGCCGCAAACGCACATTGGCGACGCGATTCGCAGCGTCTTGACACGCCACGACCCGGCCACGTTGGCGGGGATCGTGCTGCTGACCGATGGCCAATCCAACGGGGGCACTCCCGCAGTTGCCGCGGCCACCCTGGCGGCGCGCAGCGGGGTGGCCGTTTATCCGGTCGGGATCGGTTCGGCCGAAGCCCCGGTGAACGTGCGAATCGTCGATCTAGATGCGCCGCGAAGGGTTTACCCGGGCGATAAGTTTGCCTTGTCGGCGGTGCTGCAAGCCAGCGGAACCGATGACCTCCGGGTGCAGGTGCAACTGTTGGATGGGCCGGATGGCGAAACGCCGCCGGCCGAGGTGATCGACAGCCAAGAGGTCGAGTTGCCGGTCGATGGCACGCTGACGGGAATTCGGTTTGAGGTCGAACCCGAAGCGGTGGGCCGAAGGCGACTGGCCGTTCGCGTGGTCGCCCCGCCTGGCGATCAAAACGCCGAAGACAACCAACGCGACGCGCGCTACGAAGTGGTCGCTCGAAAGCTGCGGGTGCTGGCGATCGCCGGAGGGCCGACTCGTGAATATCGGTTTGTGCGCAACCTGCTGTATCGAGACGAATCAACGCGGATCGATGTCTGGTTGCAGACCGGCCAACCGGGGATGAGCCAAGATGCGGACGAGCAGTTGAGTGGTTTTCCGACGACGGCGGAAGAACTGTTTGAGTACGACGCGATCATCGCTTTCGATCCCGATTGGTTGCAGCTCGATGCGGTTCAGTTAGAGTTGCTCGACCGCTGGTTATCGGATCAGGCGGGCGGTTTGATTCTGGTTGGAGGACCGGTTTATATGCCAGAATGGACGTCGAAACGAACCGATCCGCGCGTTAGCAAATTGGCTGGTTTTTTTCCCGTCAATCTCGCGACCAGCAACCCGCTGCTGCAGGGCGGTCGCGTCGGCGGGGAGACGCAATGGGCGTTCCGGTTTACTCCCGAAGCGATGCGTTCGGAATTCCTGTGGGTCACCGATGAACCGAAGAGCAGCTTCGAAGCGTGGGAAGAATCGGGTGGCGTGTACGATTTCGTCGGCGTCAAAGATGCCAAACCCGGCGCGAAAGTCTACGCCTATTTTTCCGATCCCACGACCTCGATCAACGATTCCTTTCCGGTCTACTTGGCGTCTCAGTATTACGGTGCCGGTCGTGTCTTCTTCCAAGGTAGCGGAGAGATGTGGCGACTGCGGGGAGTGAGCGACGCGTACTTTGACAATTACTACACGAAACTGTTTCGGTGGGTTTCCGAAGGTCGCCTGATGCGTGATTCGACGCGGGGAATCTTGTTGGTCGACCGCCCGCGCGCCATGGTTGGCGAGTCGGTGATCGTCCGCGCCGTGCTGACGGACAAGCAATTTGAACCGCTCCGTGTGCCAGCTGTCGAAGCCGATTTGTTGGCACCCGGTGGGCGGATTGAAAGAGTCCGTTTGACGCCTCTGCCGGGCGAACCGCGAGAAGGAACTTACGGTGGGCGGCTGATCGTGCGTGAAGCGGGTAGCCATGAATTGCGATTAACGTTGGGCGATGCGCTGGAAGAAGAGGTGCTGCGGCAGACCATCCAAGTCCGCTTGCCGACGTTAGAACTGGAGCGTCCGCGACGCAACGATGACGACCTGCAAGCGATCGCGGCGCTGACCGGCGGCCAGTTCACGCCGATCGATAATTCGGGCGAATCCCCGCCAAGCGGTGGGATTGCGGGGCAAGCCCTGGAAAAGCTGACCGAAACGATTCGGCCTCAACCGCAGACGACCGTCTTACCCGGTACCCCGGATCGTGACTTTGCACGCCGTTTGAATGCCACGCTGATGTGGTTGTTAGCAACCTGTTTGACGTTCGAATGGGTTGTGCGACGGTTGCACCGATTGGCGTAAAATCAAAAACCTATGGCACATAATTCTTCATCTTCGTACCTCGATCCACGCCTTGCGGCGCTGTTATCAGGCCTGCGCAGACGGATTCGCTCCTACATCGTGTGGGATGCGGTGTTGGCGATGGCCGCCGTCGTCTTGGCCGCGTTTTGGATCGGCTTGCTGTTGGATTACCTGCCGGTCGTTCTGGGCGGAACCGAGATGCCGCGCTCGGCACGAATGGTTCTACTGGTCGTTCTCGCCGGCGTGCTGATCGTGCTGGTGCGACGGTTGTTGGTCGGACGCTTGCAACGAGCCCTACCCGACGACAGCCTGGCGTTGTTGTTAGAACGTCAGCATCCTGAAATCGGTGGCCGACTGGTTACAGCGGTGCAGTTAAGCGATCCCCGTCGTACGGGAGATGCCCACGCGCCGGAGTTGCTCCAGCAGGTGCATCAGGAAGCAGTCGAATCGGTCGGCAACGTTGATTCGTCTCGCGTCTTTTGTTGGGACCCGATTAAGCGCAAAGCGCTCGTCGTGGTGCCGCTAATGTTGGCGGTCGTGGCGCTGCTGCTGCTCAGCCCTAACGTGTTCGGGCGGGCGGCTTCGCGTTTGTTGTTGTTGACCGATCAACCGTGGCCTCGTAAAGCGTCGCTGGAAATGGTCGGTATCGAAGTCCCGCGGGTGACGGCGGCGGAAGACGACACCGGCGCTCTGGTGCGGATTCCATTTGAAAATGGCGTCGTGCGGCTGGGTAAAGGCACCAGCGCCACGCTGAAAGTGCGAGCGAAAGCCGACGATGCGATCGTCCCCGACGTCTGTACGTTGTATTACCGGACGTCCGATGGCACACGCGGTCAAGCGAACATGCGGCGCGTCGGCCGGGTTGTCGACGGCTACCAAGCCTTCGCGCTGGATGGTCCGCCGCTCAGCGGATTGGCTAGCGATCTGTCGTTTTCCGTCCGTGGACTCGACGCACGACTGGAGGACTATTCCATTCAGACGGTGTCGCCTCCGTCGATCAGCCAACTGCAGGTTCAGTCGTTTTATCCGGACTACTTGCGCGCCGACACAAGCAGCAGTCAGCCCGATTTGGTGACCGATTATCAGCCCGGCCTGAGGCTGCGTGAAGGCTCGCGCGCCGTGTTGCAGGGGACTGCTAGTAAGCCTCTGGCGAGCCTCGATGTGCAAGTTCTTAGCGGGGAAACGGTTCTCTCCGATGTCGATCTCGAACTGGCCTCCGATGGGCTCACTTTTCGCTTAACGATCGACGACCTACAGGCCCCGACCAGCGTGGTGTTGGTGCCCGCGGACCGCCAGTCGATCACCGCTCAGGCACCCTTCCGATACTTCCTCGGCGTCGTCACCGACATGAGTCCCGAGATGGAACTGAGGTTGCAAGGCATCGATCTGGCTGTCACTCCCGAAGCGCGGCTGCCGATTGTCGGTACGATTCAGGATGATTACGGAGTCACCGCCGCCGAAGTTTCGGTGGTGCCGGTTTCGGAGCAAAGTCCGCAGCCGACCAGCGAGCCTTTGGTGGTCGATCGGGAAGGGCGGTTTGCCACGGCACTCGATCTGCGCGATTTGACCACCGCCGGCCGCCTGGCACCATTACAGCCCGGGCAGGCGATCAACGTCTTTGGCGAAGCGGCCGATGGCTACGATTTGGGGGCCGACCATCTTTCGCGGTCCGAGGTCTATCGGTTGGAAATTGTGACTCCCGACGCATTGTTGGCGTTGCTGGAACGACGGGAGCTGGCGCTCCGAGCGAGGCTAGAGCAAACGATCGACGAAACGCGTACCTTGCGCGATCTGTTGGAACTGCTCCGCCGCGACGGTTGGGCCGGCGACGTCGGGTCGACTGCGGTCCAGGATCCCGCAGCCGCCGCCGATCCGAATGACTCCGAGGAAAATCGCGCCCGTCAGGTATTGCGTTTGCGGATCCAACAAGCCGAACTGCAAGCTAGCAAGACAAGCGAAGAGCTGATCGGGTTGGCCGCTTCGGTGGATGACATTTTGGCCGAAATGGTAAACAACCGTGTGGACTCGATCGATCGCCGTGAAAGACTGGCCAACGGCGTTGCGGAACCCCTGCGGGCCACAATTGAGGGATCTCTGAAAAGGCTCTCGGAACAGATTGTAGGGATTGAGCAGCGGATCGATAAACCGGCCGCGGCACGTCAGCAGACCGCCCTGTCCATCCAATCGGCGGACCAGGTGTTACTGGAATTGACGGCGGTTCTCGAGAAAATGTTAGACTTGGAGAGCTACAATGAGATCCTGGACATGCTGCGTTCGTTGATGGACGCTCAAGAAGGTCTGATTGAAGACACCGAGCAAGAACGAACCGAACGGATCCGCGATCTGTTTAAAGACTAACCCGGGGAGAACGTCGTGACTCAGTTGCACGCTTGTCAGCGGCACGCCAGCTTTCTGTTGGCGTTGTTGATCGTCGTTGTCGGAGGCATCGGCTCTCCCTTTGGGGGGATGTCCATGGCATGGGGCCAAGCCGATCAGGCGATGCCTGTTGCCGGAGCCGAGAACGCGGGCGATGGCGACGCATCGACCGCGTCTGCGCCAGCCGAAGGGGGCACTTTGATCGACCGCCAAGGCCAGGTCTCCGAGCGTTTTCAGCGACTCGAAGAATTGCTGCTTCGGCTGGCCGAAGTCGAGGCGACGGAAAATCCAGAGCGAGCCTCCTTGTTGAGGCGTGCGGCCAAGCAATCGCGCGAGACCTTCATTTTGGATCGGATGAGCTCGGCAGCCGATGCGCTGCGGGGAGCTCAGTTTCAAAAAGCGATCGATGATCAAAAGGCGGCATCGGAGAACCTTGGATCGCTGTTGAAATTGTTGCTGACCGAAGATCGACCGCAACGCATCCGCGACGAGAAGGAGCGGATCACCAACTGGATCAAGGATCTGAAACGCCAAGAACGTCGTCAGCGGGGGACTCGGGCGCGAACGGAAAACGGCGCCGAGCTCGATGCTTTGGAATCCGAGCAGCAGGGTATTTTGGACCAAGCCGAAGCGTTGCAGCAGGAGATGGAAGCGGAGAATCAAGCCATCGAAACGCCTTCGGAATCCTCGCCGCAGGAGGGTCAAGAATCGTCGGCGGAAGATGCGGGCCAGCCCGCTGCGGGAGAGGAAAAACAGGGGCAAGAGAACGAGCCGTCGGAGGCGGAAAAAAAGCAGGCGGCCGAGGCGCTGAAGGAGGCCGAGAAAGCAGCCCAAGAGGCGGCTGAAAAGGAAGCTCAAGCAAAGCAGAAGCTAGCCGAAGAGAAACAAAAGAACGAACAGGCTCAGCAGGGCCAGAATGCGGAAAAGAAAGCCGAAGCGGAGCAGGCGGAAGCGGCTGCCGAGGCGGCCGCTGAGCAAGCTGCTGCGGAGAAAAAGCAAGCCGAGCAGGAACTGAAGGCGGCTCAGCAGGCACAAAGTCCATCCCCGCCAAGTGAGAGCCAACCCTCCGAAGCGGGAGAGTCCTCTGAATCACAGTCAGCCCCATCGCAACCGCAGACGCCGCAGGAAAATGCTCAGCAGCAATTGCAGAAAGCGATGGAGCAGATGAAGCAGGCGCAGAAGGATTTGGAGGAAGCGAAGCGGGATTCGGCGGTCGAAAAACAACGCCAAGCCGAAGAGGAAATTCGCCGCGCGATCGACCAATTGGAAAAGATCCTGCGCCAGCTTCGTGAGGAAGAGATGGAACGCGAATTGGCGCGGCTCGAGGCTCGGCTGCGTAAAATGGCGCAGATGCAAACCGCCGTGCTGGAGAAAACACGTGAGCTGGCAGCGATGCCGGTAGCCGATCGAGATCGTCAAACCGATTTGCGAGCCGGCAATCTGGCGACCGAGGAAAAACAAATCGTGCTGGAAGCCGACCGGGCGATGCTGCTGTTGCGCGAAGAAGGCTCGAGCGTCGCATTCCCTGAAGTCGTCCAGCAGATTCGTGGCGACATGCAGACGGTGGCCGATCGACTGGCTCAATCTAAAATCGATGTCGTGACCCAGGGCATTCAAGAGGATGTATTGGCGGCGCTCGAAGAGATGATCACCGCTTTGCAAAAAGCCCAACGCGACCTGGAAAAACAACGGCAGGAGCAGCAGCAACAACAACAGCAACAACAACAGGGCAACGGGGAGCAGCCATTGGTCGCCGCGCTGGCGGAA